>Ga0209390_10000613_pt1 | contig 71154 bp, 26 predicted proteins | sample BON01_FD_187212 | JGI IMG/M metagenome (GOLD analysis project Ga0209390, IMG submission 187212) | Freshwater microbial communities from Lake Bonney liftoff mats and glacier meltwater in Antarctica - BON-01 (SPAdes) (version 2) | ecosystem: Environmental > Aquatic > Freshwater > Ice > Glacier...
TTGGGAGGGGGTGGGGGTGGGGGTGGGGGTGGACATAGGGGCGCGGGGGCCGGGGGGGAGAGGCTTGGGTGGCGGCTGCCGCTGCGGCTGCTGCTGGCGGCGGGGCGGGGGCAGCGCCGTCGCCGTCGCCGCCGGCGCCGGCCTCGGCCGCGGCCTCAACAGCGGCAGTTGCTGCTCCTGCTGCCGGGGCCACGCCCGACGCGCTGCCCAGGTACTCGGCCACCTCCATCAACGCCTGAACCTGCTCGTCCCACGCCGAAAGCTTCTGCTGCAGCGGCTTGCTCACGTCGCCGTCGCCGCCGCCGCCTACTCCCGCCTCCTCCTTCTCCTCCTTCCCCTCCCCGCCCACGCCCTCGACCGCCGCCCCCAGCCACCGCTCGAACGCCGTGTGCCGCGACGCGTCCCGCAGCGACCCCATCATCGCCGCGCGCTCCTCGGTGCTCACCACGCCCGCCACCCACGGCAGCATCGACTGCAGCACCTCGGCGCCCGTGCGCCCAATGATGCAGCCGACCAGGTCCTGCTGCTCGCCGCGCGTGAAGTGCTCGGCAAACAGGGGCCATAGCTCGGCCTCCTCGGCGCGCACGTGCGTCTCGAGGCTGGCGCGGACGGCGGCGCACTGGCGGCGCAGCTGCAGGCAGAGGGCGTGCATCTCGGCGCTCTTGGGCGGCGCGGGGGCGTCGCCGCCGGCGGCGGCGGCATAAGGGGTTGTCGCCGTCGCCGTCGCGTCGGCGGCGCCGCCCGTCGCGCCGCCGGCCCCCCCCCCCGCCGCCGACAGCGCCCGCAGCTTGCCCACCACCGATGCCACCCCGTCGAGCAGCGCCGCCTCCTCCTGGTGGTCCAGCGTGTAGGCGTGGCTCACGTTGCGCAGCGCCTGCTTGGCCTCCAGCGCGGGGAAGACGATCTCGTCCTCGGCGCGAGAGTGGGCGCGGTATATCCCCTGCAGGAAGGTGAAGCGGCCGTGCAGGCGCGTGAGGGCGGCGTGCACGGCGGAGCGGTCGCGGTCGCGGTCGCGGGCGGCGCGGGCGGGAGAGGGAAGGGGGGAGGTCGGGGGGGTGCCGGCGGCGGCGGTGGCGGCCGCGGCAGAGGGCGGCGGCGGCGGCGGCGCGGCAGGCAGAGGGGGGGACGTCCACGCGAGGGCGGCGGCCTCGAGCGCGGCGGCGTCGTCCTCGAGCTGCGCGAGCTCCTGGGTCAAGGCGCGGTGGAACTGGAAGATGTGGTCGATGGGGTTGAAGCCGTCGTCCGGGGGCGGAGGGGCGGGCTTGTCGCCGCCGCCCTCCCCGGCGGCCGCGGTGGTGGGGTCGGTGTCTTTTGCCTGAGCGGCGGCGTTGGAGTTGGCGTTGGCGTTGGCAGCGGCAGCTGCGGCCTCGGTCTCTCCCTTGTCGTCATCTCCTTGGGGGGGCGAGCGCGGCTGCTGCGGATGCTGACGAGGGAACACCGCCAGGGCGTTCCGACGGCGCTTAGGGACCCCCTTGGCTGCCGCTACCGCTGCTGCTGCTGCTGCAGCTGTGGCAGCGGCGGCCTGGCGCGCTGGTGCCGCCGTGGCCGCCGCCGCCTCGGCGCCGCCGCCCGCCGGCTCGCTAGGAGCGTCTCCCGTCCCGTCCTCGTCGCCCGTGCCGCTGCCGCCCGGTCCCGCCGGCGGCAAGCCGTCCGCGTGCAAAGAGCGAGGCGCGAGGGGCAGGAGCACCAGGTCGCACGTAGCGGCGGCGAGCAAAGCCGACGCCGGGCCGACGCCATCAGCGCCGCCGCCGCCGCCGCTGCCGTCCCCGCCCCGCCCTGAGGAGCGCTCCGCCCACCGAACCAGCAGCTCGACCAGCCTGCGGTCCGCCTCGGGCGCGCCGAGCCGCAGCGTCTCGATCACCCCCTTAGCGTCCTCCGGGCAGAGGTGCCGCGCGGCCAGCCAGGGCGCCACGCGCTCCAGCAGCCGGAGCGGCATGGCGCGCAGCGTGCCCCACACCAGCGAGCGCTGCCCCTGCCGGCACAGGCGCGCCTCGAGCACGGGCAGCACGTCGGCCTCCTCGCGCGCCATGTGGCCCGCGATGGCCGCGCACACGCGCCGCGCGCTGGCCGCCAGGTCGGCCAGCAGGCCGCGCGCCTCGCGGCGCCGGCCGCGGCGCGACAACGCGCGCGCGTCGGAGAGCAGGCGGCCGAGCTCGTCGAAGAGCACGGCCTCGTCGGCGTGCTCCTGCATGCAGGCCGCGCAGGCGGCGCGCGCGGCGGCCAGCGCCTCGGCCTCGGCGGCCTCCCGGGACGCGGGGCAGTCCCCGCCGCTACCGCCGCCGCCGCCGCCGCCGCTACCGCCGCCGGCCGCGGCCAATCGCAGGACCTCTGGCAGCACGACCTCCTCCTCGGACGAGGTGTGGAAGGAGCAGACGGCGCGCAGGAAGCGGTGCCGCTCGACGAGGGCGGCGAGCTGCTGCGCCGCGTCAGGCGGGGGGCCAGGGGGTGGGGGGGGCGCACCGCCGCGCGGGCCTCCGCCGGCCGTCTGCTGCTGCGGCTGCTGCTGCTGCTGCTGCTGCTGCTGCTGCGGCGCCGCGCCGGCCTCGCTCGCGCTGCTGGCCAGCAGAGCCTCGGCCTCGGCCGCGAACGCCTCGAGCGCGCCGCGGATGCCCTCGTGGAAGAGGGCGATCGTGCGGAGCGGGGGCCAGGGCGAGCCGCCGTCGGCTGCAGCAGGGGCGGGAAGGGCGGCGCCGACCGCGAGCGCGGGGGCCGGCAGAGGCGGGGCCGCCTCCTGCGGCTGCTTTTGGCTGTTGTTGAGCAGCTGCGGCGGGCTGCCCGGCGGCTCCCCCTCCCAGTCCGGCTCCGCCTCCGCGTTATCTGCCTCTGCCGCCTCTGCCGCGCCGTCTCTCCTCCTCCGCTTGGCCAGCGGCGGCGACGAGGGCGGCGTCGCGGTGTCCGACCCCCCGCCGCCGCCGCCCGGCGCCGCCGCCGCCCGCGCCGCCGGCGCCCTCAGCCATCCCTCCACCAGCTGCAGCAGCGCGCGGTCCGGCACCGCCTCCCGCAGGTGCCCCGACAGCGCCTCGAGCTCCTCCAGGGGGACCCGCGGCCGCAGCCACGCGAGCACGCGCTCCACCGTGGCGCAGGGGATGCAGTAGATAAACTGCGCGACCAGCCGCGCCTGCTCGCCGCGGGTGAAGTGGGCGCGCAGCAGGGGCAGCAGCTGCGCCTGCTCCTTGGCCAGGTGCTTGCGCAGGGTGGTGTGCACGGCCTCGACCTGGCACGACAGCGCGCGGACGGCGGCGCGGCGGGGCGCGCCGCGGGGCGCGGCGAGGGCGGCAGCCAGCAAAGGGGCCGTGCCGCCGAGCAGGGCCTCCTCGTCGGCGTGCTCGACCGTGTAGGCGCTGGTGACGTAGTTGCGCACGCCGCGCGCGTCGAGGGCCGGGTAGACGACCTGTTTGTTTGTTTGCTTGTTCGAGTTTGGCAAGAGAGAGGAGGGGTGAGCGCGCGGCGCGCAAATCGGAAGGGGTCGCCGAGTGTTGCGCGCGCCGGCAGCTTGCTCTCTCTCTCTCCCCCGGACACCACAACGCACCTCGTCCTCCACGCTGCTGTGGTACTTGTACACCTGCTCCAGGAAGGCGTACCGGCGCTGGAGCGAGGCGAGCGTGCGCATGACGCGGCGCTCGCGCGCGTCCGCGCTCTCGTGAGGGGTGTCGTGGTCGTGCCCTCCCCCCGCCTTTTGCTGCTGGCCGTCGGTCTCCAGGCTCAGGACCATCGTTGCGAGCGCGTCGAGCTCGCAGCGGATTTGGTCGTGCAGGTGCTTGTAGAAAAAGTCGATGGGGGCGTGCTCGCGGGTCGCGATGGCGGAGGGGTTCGGCGGATCGCCAAGTCGTGACCTCTCGTCGGTCCTGTCCTTGCCGTCCTCCCGCCACTCGTCAGCGCCGCCCATCGCGGCGGCCGCCATCGGAACGCCGGGCGCAGATGTCGGCGCCCTGTTGGCGGCCGGCAGATTCGGGCGCGGGGCGGAGAAGAAAGTCCCCCCGCCAAAAGGCGCGCTGGAGGAGAGAGGGAGTAGGCCGTTTTTTTTGGCGCGCGCGCGTCGCTCTCTTTCCCGCTGGCAACGAGGTAACGAGTAATCTGTTGGTGCGGTGGATAAGGATAATGTGGGAGCGATTGAACGGATGGGTGTTGCGCTTGCGCTTGCCAGTTTGCAGCGCAGTGCTTGCCGTCTTGCGCGCGGCGCGCGCCGCCTTGGCGCCCGTCGGCCGACGGACGGTCGCATCGCGCAATTGATTCTTTGATTCGCGCACCATCTCAACGATGGACACCACTGCCACAGCCTTGACCACAGCCCAGCACCACTCAAGCAACGATGATCCTGAGGCGATCAAAGACCCTTTTTAAGTAGGGGCAAGCGGCGGCGGGAAGACGTGGTTTGTGCAAGGCCTCCACCCCCTCGAGAGACCAATGCTGCGGACGCCAGCGTCAGCATCGTCCGCAGGCGATGCCTGTACCGGCCATCGGTCGAGCCGCGCGCGCTGCTCGCCGGTTTGTATGCCCGAAGCCGCCGCGGCGGCGGCAGCGGCACCAGAGGCGGCGGCGGCGGCGGCAGCGGGCGAGGCGCCGAAACGGCGGCCTCCGCTCGTGGCCGTGCCGCGCTCGGTGCGCAGGAGCCGAGCGACCACCGCCGCCGCCGCGCCGCCGGTCGAGGATGCGATGGGCCAGCCAGTCGCATTCGCAGTTGTGGTGTCGCCGCCGCTGCCAGAATCCGAGCCGGCGCCTCCAACGCCGCCGGCGCCGCCAACGCCGCCAACCCTTCGCCCGCCAACCCTGCGCCGCCGCCGCGCCGTCGAGGAAAGGCCAGACGCACGAGCAGCAGCACCAGCGACAACAGCACCAACAACATCACCAGCACCAACACCAACGCCAGCTCTAGCCCCGCGGGCAACACCGAAAGCAGCCGCGGCAGCGGCAGCGACACCACCGCCAGCAGGAGCGACGGCGGCGCGCCAGCTGCGGCGACAACCACGACAGCAGCGCCAGACGACGCCGGGGCCGCCGCACGACGGGCACGCGCCCGGCGGCGGCACCTCGCCCCAAGACGCCGCCGCCGACGACGACACAACACCTCTGCTCGAATGGCACGCCAAAGGCGGCGGCGGCGGCGGCGGCTGGCGACTGCGCCACTACGACGCGGCGGCGGCGTCGGCCGCCGCGCGCGCCCTCGCGGCGCGCCTGCGCGCGGGCATCGCCGCCGAGCGCGCGGCCGAGGTCGAGGCGCTCGCCCGCCTCTACGCGGGCGCTGACGCGGGCCGCACGCTCGAGCGGCTGCGGCGCGACGGCGCGGTGCTGGCCGACCTGCTCCCCTCGCCGGCGGGCACGCTCTACGGGCAGCAAAAGTGGGCGGTGGCTCCGGCCGCGGCCCGCGGGGCCTCGCTGCCGCCGCACCGATTCCGCGCGGGAGACGCCGTCTTGCTCTCGCCGATGAGGAGGACGACGGGGTCGGGAGGCGCGGGTGGAGGATGGGGCGGGGGCGGGGGCGCGGCCTCTGCCGCCGCCAACTCCTCTGGCCCCCCTGCCTCGGCGCTGGTGGCGCTCGACGCCACGGTGCTTGAGGTCTCGAAGGACCGCGTCATCCTCGCGCTGGACAACGCTGGGGGCGACGCGCTCGCGACGCGGCTCGGGGCTGGGGTCGGGGGGTTCGGGAGCGCGTCGGCGCGCCGCCCGACGTGGCGCCTCGACCGGTCGCCCAGCGAGCTGGCCGCGCAGCGCCAGCTGGAGGCGCTGGCGCGCGTCGAGTCGGGCGCGTGGGCGCGCCGGCACGCGCACAGCCCGTCCGGCGGCGACGCGTTCGAGACCCTGCTGCGGGCGGCGCTCGTCGGTGCCGCGGGCGCCGTGGTCGGCGGCGGCAGGAGCGGCCTCGCGTCCGCGCCCGCCGCCGCCGCGCTCGAGCGCGTGGCCTCGACGCCCCCGCCCTGGGTCCGCGACGCGCCCTGGCGCGCGCGCGCCGTCGCGCTGCTGGCCCGGCAGCCGGGCCTGAACGATTCGCAGCGTGCGGCCGTCGCCGTCGCCCTCACGCGCACGCTGACGCTGTGGCAGGGCCCCCCGGGCACGGGCAAGACGCGCACGTGCCTGGCGCTGATCGAGGTGCTGGTGCGCGCCGCCAGTGGTGAAAAGAGGGGGGAGGACGGCGCGGCGGCGGCGGGATCGGCGGGGTCGGCGGCGGCGCCCGGATCTCCCAAAAGCATCAGCGTCAAGGGCGGCGGCGGCAGCAGCCATGACGGCGCCTCATCGCCGCTCCCCGTGCTGGCGGTCGCCGACACCAACGCCGCCGCGGACAATCTGGTCGAGGGCCTCGCCGCTCGGGGGCTGCGGGTGGTGCGCGTGGGCGGCGCCGCGCGCGTGCGGCCCGCGCTGCGGCACCTGTCCCTCGAGGCGCAGGCGGAGCAGACGCCGCTCGGCGAGCGGGCGGCCGAGGGGCGCGCCCGCAGCCGGGCGCTCTTTGCGCAGGCGCGGCATTTGGCCGCGCACGGGCGGCGGGAGCCGTCGGCGGTCGACGAGGACGACGAGCGGGACGCGCGGCCCCTCGCTGCCGCGCCTCCTCGCCCCTCCTCCTCTCGAGACGACGGCTCGACCGAAACAACGCCGCCGCCGCGCCCGTCGCTGCTCGAGGCCGAGGCGCGCCGCGAGTGGGGCAAGGCGGAGCGCCTCGCGCGCGCCGCCCAGCGCTCGGTGCTCGAGCACGCCCAGGTCGTGTGCGCGACGCTCAGCGCCTCTGGCGACGCGGCCCTCGTCGGCAGCGGCGGCGGCAGCGGCGACGGCGGCGGAGGCGGCAACGGCGACAAGGGCTTTGTCTTTCGCGCCGTCGTCGTCGACGAGGCGACGCAGGCAACCGAGCCCTCGACGCTCATCCCCCTGACGAGGGGCGCGCAGATGGTGGTGCTCGCGGGCGACCCGCGCCAGCTGCCGCCCACGGTCGTGTCGCGCGAGGCGCTGCTGCCGCCCGCGTGCCTCGGCGTCACGCTGTTTGACCGCCTGTCGACAGGCAGTGGGGCTGAGGGCTCGGGCCGGAGCGAGGAGGGCGAGGCCGGGCGCGACGACGAGGGCGAGGGCGAGGGCGAGGGCGAGGACGAGGCGAAGGGCCGCGCCGTTGTCGCTCGCGCCGCCTCGTCCTCTTCCCTCTCTCCCCTGATCGTGCCGCGCCTGCTCGACCGCCAGTACCGCATGCACCCGGCCCTCTCGCGCTTCCCCTCGCGCCGCTTCTACGCCGGGCGCCTCAAGGACGGCGTGCGAGCCGCCGACCGGCCCGCGCCGCGGGGCGTCTCCTGGCCCAGCGCGGGCGCGCCGGCGGTGGTGCTGTGCGTCGAGGGCGGCGAGGGCGAGCGCCGCGACGACGACGACGACCCTCGCCACGACGACGATGGCGACATGGAGGACGACGACGACGGCGGGGGGCGGGGCCGCCGTTGGCGCGCAGAGAGGCCGGGCGGCAAGGGCGGCGGCGGCGGCAAGGGCGGCGGCGGCAGCGGCGGCGGGAGCTACCGCAACGAGGACGAGGCGAGGGCCGCCCTGCGCGCGCTGCACGCCCTCCTGAGGGGCGGGGACGTGCGCTCCGTCGCGATCCTCTCCCCTTACCGCGGGCAGGTGCGTTTGCTCGAGCGCATGCTGCGCGCTGCCCCCGTCCACGCATGGCTGGAGGGGCTGCAGCGGCGCCTCGAGCGGCAGGACGCGGCGTCGGCCCCCTCGCTCGGTTCCTCCTCCTCCGCCTCCGCCTCTTCCGCCGCCGCCCGCAGCAACGGCCTCGGCGCCCCCTTCTCGGCCACGCCCCTCGTCACCGTCTCGAGCGTGGACGGCTTCCAGGGGCGCGAGGCCGACGCCGTGGTACTCTCCGTCGTGCGCAGCAACGGCCGCGGCGCCGTGGGATTCTGCGCCGACCCGCGGCGGCTCAACGTGGCGGTCTCGCGCGCGCGCCGGGCGCTCGTCGTGGTGTGCTCCGAGCGCACGCTGCGGGCGGGCGGCGGCGCGGACTGGGGCGCGTTCCTGGACTGGGCGGACGAGCAGGGCGTGGTGGTGCGGCGGGGCGGCGGCGGGGCAATGCCTTGGCCAGAAGCGGAGCCTCGGTGGGACGACGAGGATCTCATAACGATGGAGCAGCACAAGATTAGCTCCTAGTTAAATCGCCACACTAATCGATCGAGCGCGCTACGTCTGGTTTTTCCGGCGCGCGCGCCCGACCCCCGCCCCCCCGGCGCCTGCGCCCGCCGCCGCCGCCCCCCCCGCCGCCTTGCTCTCGGCAAACTTGCGCACGCCCTCCTCCCAAGCGGCCCACGTCAAACCCCTCGGGCAGTGGACGCTTACCACGCCCAGCCGCGCCACCTCGGCGACGTTGTGCCGCTCGTTGTCCAGGAAGAGCATGTCGCCGTAGTCGCACCCCGAGCGCTCGAGGATGCGGCGAAAGTGCGCGATCTTACTGCCCGGGTAGATCTCGCGGTGGGACGCCAGGGCGTGCAGGTGCGGCACCACGCCCGGGTTCGGGACGGCGGGCGAGCCCGCCAGGCCTCGCGGCGCGGCGCCGCTCCTCGCCCGCGCGGTCTCGCCTCTTTCCTGCGCGTTTCGGCGACGCGCCGTCCGCGCCGCCCCGCCGCGTCGGGAGGAAAGGACAACGCGCGCAGCGCGTCCTCGGCCCCATTCGGCGTGTTCCGTTCGGGAGTCGTACGCCACCTCGGTGGCCTCCCAGCCGCGCCACGACAGGAAGGGCTCGTCGTCTTCCTCGTCCTCCCCTGCCTCGCCGTCGTCCTCCTCGTCGGCCCGTCCAGCGCCGCCCCGCGCCGCCAAAATTTGCGGTGCGGCGCCGATCAGACTGAGGCGCTCGCCTCTCCGATCGACGACGTGACCGGTCTTGGGTTCGCGCGTGAATGGCGCGCCGCCCCAGAGCTGGTACATCTCGGGCTCTCACACCGTGGCGTCCAGGTCGAGCGCGACGATTCGCGGCCTCGGGGGCGGCGGCAGAGGGCGGCGAAACGGTGCGGACGGCAGAGACGGCGGCGCTCGCTCGCCCGGCGGCGGCGCGGCGCTCATGGTCGCCTTCAGTCTCGTCCAGCGGCACGGCGGCGCGTGGGTCGCGGCAGCACGCAGGGATTGCATGCGTTATTCAGTTGCGGGCGCTATATGCTGCGCGTGTCAAAGCATGGGCGGAACAAGTTGGGGGGGGGATCCACCAGTCTTCCCGTGCGCGGTCCTGGCGTCGGGTGAACAACGAGGCGCAGGCCGACGTTGGCGCGGGTGACGCCGACGCCCGACGTGGCCGACGCCCGACGCCGATGCCCGACGTCTTGCGCCCCTCAGCATCGTCACCGGCTCGCTCACCTCACATCATCGCTGTCGACATGTACACCTTGCGCCTCTTGACTTCCTCATCATTGCTCACTTTGGCGCCTGATTCGATCGCCTCGACATTTGCACAGAGATAGTGGCAGCTCCCGCGTTCGTGTGCCTTTCTTTTGTCTGCGCCTCCCCGCACACGCCCTCTCGCGCGCGCATCAAGACCTCATGTTTATGGTCTGTCGGACGCAAAGATACCGTCTCTAGGCTGAGTCCGTCGCGCCCGCCCGATCCTCTCTCGCGCGCGCGCGTGCGTGCGTAAGAAGGAGCGGACCGGCGCCGTCGGCGCCTCCGAGCGGCGCGCCGGCCACAATCCCCACGACGCCAGACCCGACCACGTCCAAAACAAATATTACAATGGGACGGCCCGACGCCGCTGCCACCGGCCGAGAGGATCTGGTAACGCCGCCCCCCACATCTCGGACCATCGCCGCAGCAGTAAATGGAGGCAACCGCAACAATCACACCCCCCTGCCGCCGCCGCCGCCGCCGCCTGGCCGCCTGCCGCCCTTCTCTCTCCGTAGGCTCGCGCGATTCGCCGGGCCCGGCATCCTCATGTCCATCGCCTACGTCGACCCGGGCAACATTGAGGGCGACCTGCAGGCGGGCGTGGCCAGCGGCTACGGCCTGCTCTGGGTCGTCGCGTGGGCCACGGGCCTCGGGTTCCTCGTGCAGATGCAGAGCGCCAAGCTAGGGGTGGCCACCTCGCGCGACCTGGCGCAGCACTGCCGCGCGGCCTACCCGCGGCCCGCGCGCCTGGCCCTGTGGGTCGCGGCGCAGATGGCGGTGGTGGGCGCCGACGTGCAGGAGTGCGTGGGCAGCGCGATCGCGCTGCGCTTGCTGTCCGGGGGCAGGCTGCCGCTGCCGGCGGGCGTCGCCGTCGGCGCGCTCGCCTCGGCGCTGCTGCTGACGGTCGAGCGATGGGGCGCGCGCCCGATGGAGGCCGCGCTCGGCGCACTCGTCGCCGTCATGGTGGTCGCTTTCGGCGCCATGGCCGCGCGCGCCGACATCTCGGCTCGCGGCGTCGCTGAGGGGTTCGCCGTACCCCGCTTAGAGAGCCGCGCCAGCGTCGCGCAGGCCGTCGCGCTCGTCGGCTCTATCTTGATGCCGCACAACACCTTTCTGCACTCGGCGCTGGTGCAGTCGCGCGCGCTCGAGGACCGCGTGGAGGCGCGGCGCGACGCGCTGCGCTACTACCGCATCGAGTCGGGCCTGTCGCTGGCGGTGAGCGTCGGCATCAACGCGTGCGTGGTGAGCGTGTTTGCGGCAGGGTTCCACGGCGGCGGCGGCGGTGGCGGCGGCCGGGGCGCGGCGGCGGCGGCCTGGGTCGGCGGGGGCGGCGGCATGGCAGGCGCGGGCGCGGGCGCGACGGCAAGCGGGCCGACGACGACGATGATGACGATGATGCCGGATGGCGCGTCGCTGTCGTCGGCGTCAGCATCTGCATCAGCGACGGCGGCGGTGATGGCGGCCGTCGCCGCCGAGGACGGCGGCGGCGGGAGCGGCGCAAGCGGCGGAAGCGGAGGGCCGATTGAGCGCCCCATCGGCCTCGAGAACGCCGGCTACTACCTGCAGCGCGCGTACGGCCCGGGCGCCGCCGTCGTCTGGGCCCTGGGACTCCTAGCCGCGGGCCAGTCGTCCTCCTGCACGGGCACGTACACGTCGCAATTCCTGGTTGCCATGATCGACGCGCCCGCCTCGCTGGCGCCGTGGGCGCGCGTGGCGGCGGCGCGCGCCGCCGCCCTGCTGCCGACGCTCGCCGTGGCCGCGCTGTACTCGACGCGGCTGGACGAGATGTCGCAGTGGATGAACCTGCTGCAGGCCCTGGTGCTGCCGTGCGTCCTGCTGCCGCTGCTCGCGCTCAACGCGTCGCCCGCCGTCGTCGGGCGCGCGTTCGCGAACCCGCCCGCCACCACGGCCGCGCTGGGCGCGGCCAGCGCCGCCGTGGTGGTCGCCAACCTCGCCGGCGTCGCCGCCTTTTTGGCCGAGGCCATGGGCGCCATGCCCGCGCGCACGCCTCGCGGCGCGGCCTTGCGCGGGGCTATCGGCCTGTTCGGCGTCGGCTACGGCGCGCTGCTGCTGTACCTGGCGGCGCTGACGCCCGCCGTCGCCCGGCACGGCCACGCGCGGCGGCGCGGCGCGCTCCGCGACGCGCTGGCGGGCGGGCGGGCATGGCTGCTGGCCGGCGCTTGGGCCCGAAAGGGGGGAGAGGATGTCGCTGGTGTCGCCGGGGCGGGCGAGGCGGGGGAAGAAGCGGCGACGAGGGCGCCGCTCCTGCTGCTGGGGGGCAGCAGGGCGGCCGTCTCTGCGGAAGGAGCAGAGGAGGAGGAGGAGGAGGAGGAGGAGGTGGTGGCTCTGGCTCCGGCGCTGGCCGGGGCCCTCGGGGGGCGGGCGCAGGCGTTCATGTTGTCCGCGGAGGCGGCCGCGGCCGACGCGCAGGAGAGCCATGGTAGTCCCAGGCGTTCGGGACCTGTTCCTCCGCCTCGTCCTCGGGTGTAAGGCACGTCGAGTCGGGAAATTCGCTGTTTGCCGCGGAGAGATGAAGAGGGTTTTGTGCGCGGCGAGCGAGAAGCGGCTGCGCGACGGCGTTTCTTGTATTGCCGCGTCCTCTCCTCACCTCCCGCTCGACGCACACGCTCTGCTAATCTGCACGAGGTTTGACCCCGCTCAAGCGTTTGACGCACAGGATTCCCAGACCTCTTCTTGTTGGACAACCGTTGCGGAACCCTCACTCAGGCTGCACGTTTTCCCCTCTCTCTTTCTCCCCGAAAAGAGCCCTCGCATCCCTCGCCAAGCGAGGGAGAACAATCGAATCGCTGACTTGTCACTCGAGCCCTCGCGACGTCATGCTCGGCCACCGCGGCAGCGCCGCGCGAGCCGCAGCCGCGCGACCCGCATCACCTGGCGCGTCTCGATGCCCCGTCACCCGTCACACCAGTCACACCCGCGCCCTCCACTCCCAAACCAACGCCCCGCGCGCCGCACCAATCCTCAGGGCGAGCCAGACGAGCCAGGCTCCGCCCGCCAAGACGGCGGACCAGGAGGCCCCGAGCGCATCGCCGGCGCCCGCGCCGGCCGCAGACGCCGACGCCGACGCCGACGCCGAAGCTGCCGACGCCGCCCCAACAACAACGACGACGGCGACAGGGCCGCCCCGCCCGGCCCCTCTGCCGACCGACCTGCCCCCGGTGTCCTTTGACGACGTCGTCCTCCTCCAGACCTTCGGCTGGACCAGCCACCAGCGCCAAGGCGACGGCGGCGCCCCCTTTTGGCGCCGCCTCGCCGCCCAGGCCCCGCAGATCGCCGCCCTGGGCGCCACGCACGCCTGGCTGCCGCCGCCCTCGGCCTCCGTGTCGCCAGAGGGCTACCTTCCCGGCCAGCTGTACGACTTGAACTCGGCCTACGGGTCGTCGCGCGACCTCAAGGCCTGCTGCGACGCCCTCAAGGCGGCCGGCGTGCGCCCCGAGGCCGACATCGTCGTCAACCACAGGTGCGCCGACCGCCAGGACGAGCACGGCACCTGGAACCTATATTCCGACACGGGCGCCGACGAGACCCCCATCGACGAGGGTGACGGCCGCGGCGGCCGCGCCAGCATCGAGTGGGACAAGTGGGCCATCACGTCGGACGACCCGAAATTCGGCGGGCGCGGCAACCCGGACAGCGGCGCGGACTTTGAGGGCGCGCCGGATCTAGACCACCGCAACCAGGACCTCAGGCTGGCGCTGGTGGACTGGCTGGCCTGGCTGCGCGAGGACTTTGGCTTCGAGTCGTGGCGCCTGGACTTCGCGAAAGGGTACGCGCCCGAGTACGCGGGGTGCTACGTCGCCCGGACGCTCCCGGACGGGTACTTCGCGGTCGGCGAGCTCTGGTGCGACCTGCGGTGGACCGACGAGGGCAAGCCCGCCGCCGACCAGGACGCCGCGCGCCAGGCCATCTGCGACTGGCTCGACGGCGTGCGCGCGGGCGGCGGCGACGCGGCCGCGTTCGACTTTGTCACAAAGGGCGTGCTGCAGGCGGCGCTGGCGTCCGGCGAGCTCTGGCGGCTGCGCGACGCGTCCGGAAAACCTCCCGGCGTGGCCGGGTGGTGGCCGCAGCGGGGCGTCCTCTTTGTCGAAAACCACGACACGGGGTCGTCCCAGGCGCACTGGCCCTGCCGCGCCGACTGCGTCCCCGCCGCCTACGCCTACGTCCTGACTCACCCGGGTATCCCCTGCCTCTTCTCCGAGCACGCCCTCGACCCGCCCCCCGAGAGCCCTGTGCGCCGGGCGATCGAGGCGCTCGTGGCCGCCCGCCGCGCCGCGGGGGTCGGGGCGGGCAGCGCCTTGGCCATCCGGGAGGCCAAGCAGGGGCTGTACGTGGCCGACGTGCAGGGCAAGAAGCAGGCGCTCCGCGTCAAGCTGGGGCCTGAGATGGACATGGGCGCGTGGTTGCCCCGCGGGGAGGACGGGTGGGCGCTCGCGGCCAGCGGCCAGGGGTTTGCGGTGTGGTCTAGGGATCGCGAGGCGATGCGGGACGAGGCGGCGTCGGCAGAGGCACCGCCGCAGTCGTCGTCGGCGCCGGCCGCACGCTGATCTGTCGCCCTTTCATTTTTGCGTTGTGACTTTTTGTTTGTCCCTGTTTCGTTTCATTCCCGACGAATCCTACCCCTCCTCCCCCGACGAGCGCGCGCGCCCCCTCTGATCTCTTTTTCCGCGCCGTAATATATATTTCCCGCGCCGCCGACTTGCTTTTTCCCCCTGCTCAAACTTGCCCGACGCTCCTTTTTGTCTGCCTTCTCATAATCTCGCACCCGCCCTACCCTCTGTAAGACCCCGCCCAGCTGCCCCACCTCTCCCGCAGCCGCCGCGCCAGCTCGCGCGCCTGCTCGCGCGCGGGCGCCAGCGCCGCCTCGCCCTCCAGCACGACCGACCACCCGCCGCGCTCGAGCTCCGCCAGCTGGCTCGGCAGCAGCTGCAGCGCGGCCGCCGCGTCCGGCAAGGCGTGAGCTCCGGGGGCGCCCCGCGCCTCCAGCCGCGCCCTCAGCGCGCCCTCCGGCGGGTCCAGCAGGCAAAAGTCGACGTCGCACCCGGCCGCCCGCCGCCTCAGCGCGACGCGGTAGGCGCTCTTCAGCGCCGAGCACGCCACCACGACCACGACAGCGTTTCCGCCTTGCGTTGTTGTTGTTGTAGTTGTTGTCGACGCTGCTGCTGCTTCGGCCGCGTCGGCGACGCGCTCGAGCCAGGGGCCGCGGTCGTCGTCGGTCAGCGGCACCGAGCGCCTGAGCTTTTCGAGGCTGGCCGGCGAGTGGTAGTCGTCGGCGTCGAGGAACGGCATGGCGTGGAAATCCTCGGCCAGCTGTCGTCCGACAGAGGTCTTGCCTGCGCCGCACACCCCGCAGACAAACACGATCGTCTTGGTCATTCCTTTCATCACGCGCAGACCGCACGACAGGGACCTGCGCCCATTCTGGCCCCTTAAGGCGGGTTGTCTTCCTTTCTTTCCCCCACTTGCTCCTCGGCTTCCGCTTCTCTTATCGTCGCTTTTGCTTTTGCTCTTTGGCTCACGCCGCGTGAGTCACGCGGCCGCCGACCGCCGGGCGCGCTTGACGGCCGGCGGAGGGGCGGCGGCACCTTTGCCGCCCTTGCCGGCGTCGCCCTCGGCCGCCGCCTTGCCCCTTGTCGCAGCAGCAGCAGCCGCCGGCGCCGCGTTCTCCTCCCCGCCCGCGCCGCCCTCGTCCGCCGCCCCGTCGTCCTCGCTCCCCTCCACCACCACCGCCTCCTTATTGCCTTTCCTCCCGCCGGCGCGCACACCCGCGGCCGGGCGGCGCGGCGGCGACGCCAGCGGGCCCCGCGCCCCGTTGGCGCCGCCCGCGCCGTCACCGCCGCCGTCGAGCATCTCGCCCATGCGCTGGTGCCGCATGTCCCCGCTCAGGAGCACCAGGCGGAACGGGCAGCCGCCGCCGGGCGCGCCGCCGCGTTCGCCGCCTTCGTCCCGCTGCTCCCAGAACGAGGACGAGGACGACGGGGCGCCCGCCTCCTCGGGCCTCGATGCGGTCGGCGGCGGCGCCTCGATGGCCACGTTGCTGTTGTTGACGAGCTGCAGCATGGCCGCGAACAGGCGGCTCACCTCGTGGCGGTCGCCGCCCGCGACGACGCGCGCAAACGGCACCGACGTCGGCGCCGCCGCGGGCTCGCCCTCGCCGTCGTTCGCCGCGGCGGCGGCTCCCTCGCGCCGCTGCCCCTGCTCCCGCCCCTGCCCCTGCTCCAGCTGCTGCCGCCCGCCCGCCCGCTGCAGCCTGCCCAGGATGCGCTCCCCGTACGCGTGGATGTCGAACGCCGACCGGTCCTCCTCCTGCCGCAGGACCGGGCCGATGCGCTCGCGCCACGTGCCCACCCGCACCGCCAGCGCGCTCTGCACCTGCATCGCCGCGCAGTCCCTGAGCAGGCGTTCGACGTGCGCGCGGCAGCGCGCCTCGTACGACTCGTCGTCCGGGTCGGCCGGGTTGGACGCGGCGGCGGCGGCGGCGTCGGCCCAGGCCGAGGCCAGGGCGCCGGGCGCGCCGGCGGCGGCGGCGGCCTCGAGGTCGTCGTAGGCGCCGCCGGCGCCGGCGCCGGGGCCAAAGTCGCCGCCGTCGCTGCCGCCGCCGTCGGCGCCGGCACCGTCGTCGTCGTCGCCCTCGCCGCCGCCGCCGTCGTGGCGCTGGTGGTGATGGTGCGGCGGCAGGGCCGCCTCGTCGACGCCGCCCCAGGCGTCCTCGCCGAGCAGGACCATCTCGGCCGCGTCGTCGTCCTCGTGGGCGCCCTCGTCGGCGGCGTGGTTGGCGCCGGTGCCGCCTGCCAGAGCAGCAGCAGCAGCAGCAGCAGCAGCAGCAGCGTTGGCGTTGGGCCCGCCGTCCTCCTCCTCCTGCCGCGCGTCCGCCGCGTCGCGCGCGTCCATCACAGCGCGCAGACGCTCCACGCGCTGCGGCACGGCGCCAGCGTTGGCCGCCGCCACGGCCCCCCGAGGGCCGTGCGGCGCGCGGGGAGCGCCCCGCAGCGCGGCGGCCCCGCGCGCCTGCCGCCGCTGCTGCTGGTGGTGCCGCTGCATGAGCTCGAGGGCGTAGGCAAACTCGGGAAAGGCCAGGACGCCGGCCCCCCCCGCGCCGCCGCCACTCCTGCCCTCGAGCGCCGCCGCTGCCGCCGCCGCCGCGCCGCCGGCTGCCGCCTCGGCCGGGTCGGCGTCCTCGGCGCCCGTGGCCAGCGCGCCGACCGCCCCGCGCTGGCGCGGCTTGCGCACCTGCAGCGGCTTGATTGCCAGGCCGCCGCGGTCGGCGGGGTCCAGCGGGGCGTAAGGGTCGAAAAAGTCGGGGTCGTCGTCGCCGGCCTGGTCGTCGCCGCCGCCATCGCCGCCGCCGCGCCCGCGCCGCGCCCGCCGCTGCATGGGGTGCGGCCCCGCCGCGGCCCCCTGTGGCGCGCGCGCGGCGGCGCCGCCGTCCGCGCCGCCGTCTCCCTGCCCCAGGTCCATCACGGGCAGGGGCGGCGCGTCCTCGGGCGCCTGGTCGTCTCCGAAAAAGTCGTCGTCGAGGTCGATGCCGCCGCCGCCGCCGCCGCCGACGCCGTCATCCTCGCAGATGCCCCCGCCGTCGCAGTCGTAGCCGGCGCCGCCGTCGTCACCGGCCGCGGCATCGGCGGCGCCGGTGGTGACTGCAGGAGCGACCCCGGCGGCGGCGCCGGCGGCCAGGATGCCGGCCTTGCGGGCGGCCGCGCGCGTCAGGGCCGCCGCGCGCGCGGCGGCCGCGGCGGCGGCGCCCTGCGGCCGCAGGCGCGCGTCGTAGCCGTCGCCGTCGTGCAGCTCCAGGAGCAGGGCGCCGGACTCGTGCACGACGCACTGGGCGAGGCGGAACGACCCGGCCTCGCCGCCGTCGTTGCCGCCGCCGGCGGAGGTGCCGGCGGCAGCGCCCGCCTCGGCCTCCTCGAGCGCCAGCAGGGCGGCCGGCGGGCGCACAATGTCGGCGACTGTGTTGTGTTGTTTGCGTTGTTCGTGTTGTTTGTGTTGTTTGTGTGTCGAATGGGACGCGGAGAGGAGCGCGCGAGTGGGAAGGGAGGAAGCGAGCGAGCGGGGAAGGGAGGGTGAAAGCGTCGCGCGTCGAGCGTCAAGCGAGCGAGAGCCGCCGCCAAACCACGGCCAAACAAAAACCCAAACAACAAAGAAGAGAAAAACTCACTCCCAGCGCCTCCGTCCTCCTCCAGGTCGATGTCGTCCGCCTGCTCCATGCCCTCGCCCACGTTCAAAAAGTCCTCGTCCCCGTCCCCGTCCTCGCCGTCGCTGTCCCCCCCGCCGCCGCCGCCGTTGGCCGCGCGCGCCGCCGCCGCCGCCGCCGCCGCCTTTTCGCGCTGCCTCTTGCAGTGGATTGTCTCGAGCGCCTGGTAGACGAGGTTGTACAGGTACTCGACCTTCTTGCTGTACACGCACGTGGTGCCCTGGATAAGGAGCGCGGCCTCGGCAAAGTTGAGCGGCAGGCGGCCGGCCGCCTCGCCGTTGGCGTCGGCCTGCGACGATGACGACGACGCGGCGGCGGCTGCGGCGGCGGCTGCGGCGGCGGCCCGGGCTTGGGCGGCCCGCCGCGCCGCCTGGGGCTCGTCGCCCTCCTCGCCCATCTCGCCCCCCTTGATCGTGAACGACAGGGTGTCGAGCTCCTCCAGGTACTCCTCCAGCTCCGCCGCGATGTCCACGTCCCAGTTGGACGCCAGGTCGCGGATGGGCTGGAGCAGGTAGGCAAACCTGTTCTCGCGCAGGTCGGCGTCGAGGTCGGCGACGGCGGCGCTGGGCGGCGGCGGCGGTGGCGGCGGCGGCGGCGCGGCGCGGCCCTGCGTCGGCGGCGGCGCTGGCTGGCTCGGGCCCGCCGCCGCGCCGCCGCCGCCGCCCGCCGCGGCCGGGCCGGACGTCATGGCGTGTTGGCGGGGGCGTGTGTGGTTGTCGTTCCCTTGCGCGCGAGACAGGGAGTCCTCTGTTGTTGTTGTTGCGTTTGGTTTCCGGTTGCGTTGGGGGGCGCGCGCGTCAAGAAACGAGTCAAGAAAGGGGGTCAATGATTGCGTGTGTGTCTGCTTCGTGTATTGCTGTGGTTGGGGTCAATTGCGCGCTCACGCGTCGCGTGTGTGCGCGTTCCTCTCGAAGGCAGATTTCAAAATAAAAAAGTCGCCCACTTATCCCGGCTGTCGACGCCGGCGCTCGACGACGGCACATTCTCAAATGTCCCTCCGCTGCCAGGCGCCTCACAATCCACAGCCGCACTCTCCCAACCACTACCGCTCGGTGTCTGCTAGACCCTGATCGCCACGTTTTCCTGGTCTCACGCGCACTCTCGCAGAAGAACCAAGCAGCACCAGCACTAGCCCTTCCCTCTCCAGCTCCGCAGCCAAAACCGAGGGAAAGAATGCTCGTCCGCGCCACCCCGGCCGTCGCGGTCCCGCGCGGGACCACCCGTCGCGTCGCTGGCTCCTCCAAGGTGAGGCCGCTCATCTTCGTCGCGCGTGTCGCCGCGTTTACGGAGTGCAAGTGGTCGATCTGTCAGCTGTGTGACCCTTAAACGAGAGGCGGCCTCTCTCCCTGCGCGCCCGTGCCCCTGCCACGCGAGGCCCCCTCGCCGCCCGACCGATCGCGAGCGCACGTCCGGTGGGCACATTGAGCGTCCAGTCCGCGAATGGGCGACGGGCGGGGCGCCTACCCGCACGAAACCGGCGTGGAAAGAACGCCGCGCGCTCGCTCGCTCGCTCTTTCGAAAAACACGCGCGCCGTTGCCGTCCCACGCCGTCGCCACATCACAAACTGAACGACGCGTCCCCCTCTCTCTCCTCTCTAATGATACCGTCAACAACAACCACAACAACGAAAACGACTGCAGCCCGTCGCACACCCGGCGGCTCTCAAGCACCGCCTGAGCCGCTGGCGGTCCGTTTTCGCTGCCGCCGCTGCCGCCGGCGGCGACGATGACGACCGCGCTGCTGCCGCCGCCACCGCCGCCACCCCCGCTGCGGACCAGGCGCCGTCGTCGTCGCCGGCCTCCTCCTCCTCCTCCATCTCAGCGACCCTCGCCCCGCCCACCCAGTCGCTCGAGACGCGCAGCGCCGACGACCTCGCGCCCCCGCCGGCTACGCCCAGCACCTCGCCCGCCGAGGGCGCCGCCGCCTCGGCCACCCTGCAGCAGCTGCGCGCCGCGACGGCCCCGACCGCCGACGACGAGGCCGCGGCGGCGGCCGCCCGCGCCGCCCCCGCCTCTTCCGCGTCGTCTCCCGCGGTCGTCTCCAAGGCGCGCCTGACGCGCCTGCCCAAGGCCGACCTCGAGGCCCTGCTGCTGCGCGCGCGCGGCGCGGGCGACGCGGGCGCCCCCGCTGCCCCCGCCACCAAGCCCGAGCTCGTCGACGCGCTGCTCGCCCTCGCGATTGACGAGCAGGCGCTGGCGGCGGCGGCGCTGTCGGGCGCGGGGGCGGGGGCGGCGGCGCCGCCCGCCCGCCGCCGCACGAGCCGCCGCCCTGCGAGCGCCACCGACGAGGACGCGGGGGCCGCTGCCGCCGCCGCGGTTCCCGTGCGCCGCGCCCGCCGCACCTCGCGCGTGTCCCCCGCGCCCGACGCGGCGGCGGCGGCGGCGCCGGCGCGGGCGCCCGGCAGCGACGGCGCGCCCGCGCGCCGCCGCACGCGCCGCGCCTCGGCCACCGTCCTGGACACCGCCGACGCCGAGGCCCCCGCTCCCCGCCCTCGCTCCCACGCGACGGCCGCCGCCCGTGGCGGCGGCGCCGCGACGACCGTGCGCGGGCCCGACGGCGCGCCGGCGCTCTACTCTCGCGCGCAGCTGCTGAAGCAGACGCGCGCATGGCTGGAGGAGCGCGTGGCGGAGCGGCTGGGCATGGTGGACGCCAAGGGGGCGCACAAGACCAAGGCCAACCTGGTCGAGGCGCTGCTGGTGCCCCTTTCTGCTGCTGCTGCTGCTGCCGAGGCGCCCGTCGCTGCTACGGTTGCGTCTGTCGGCCCGGCGGCCGCGGCCGACGCCGTCGCCGCAGCTGCCGCCCCCGTCGAGGCCCCCGGCCCCGCCGCCGACGCGGCCTCTCTCCTCGCCCCCGCGGCCGAGCCCGAGCAGGAGCAGGAGCAGCAGCACGAGGCCTGGTCGCGGCCCGCCCAGGAGGAGCAAGCGGCGGGGGCGACCGAGGCCGCCGCCATTGCGCAAAACCTCGCCGCGCGCGAGGCGTCCGACGCCCGGCGCGAGCGGGCGCGCGCGTCCGGCGCCCCTGCGGCCGCGCGCGTCGCCGCGCCGGCCGACGCGGCGCACGAGGCGTCCGAGGCGCGGCGCCTGGCGGTGCTGGGGCTGCAGGCCGAGGCGCTGGGGCTGCGGCGCGAGGGGGAGGTCGCGGAGGAGGCGGCGGCGGCGGCAGCCGAGGCAGAGGCGGAGGAGGGGGCCGCGGCCGACGGCGATGCGCGCGCCTCTCTTCCGCTGTTGCCTGACACGCGCACGGTGCAGAGCGTGCGGTCCCGCTTGGCCGCGCGCGCCGCCGCGGCCGGGGCCGAGGTCGAGGCGGAGGGCGCGGTCGGGGCCGAGGTCGAGGCCGCCCCTCTGGTCGCCGCCCCTCTGGCCGCCGTCGCCGCCCCTCTTGCCGCCGAGGCCGACGACGCCGCTGCCGCCGCGGCCGTGGCCGCCGCGGGCGAGGCCGCCGCGCGCGCCGAGGCGGCCCTGGAGGCGCTCATCCTCGAGACCTCCGCGGCGGCCCTCGTGCTCGAGCAGGGTCAGAGGCAGCAGCAGGAGGAGGAGGCAGAGGCAGCCGAGGCGGCGGCCGCCAAGCAACAGCAGCAGCAGGAGGAGGAGGCGGCAGCCTGGCGGCAGTTGGAGGAGGAGGAGGCCGAGGCGGCCGCCGCCGCTGCTGCTTCCGCCGCTTCCGCCGCCGCCGCCGCCATGGAGCAGGCGGCCTTGCAGCAGATGGAAGAGGAGGAGGCCAAGAAGGCGGCCGCCGCCGCTTCCGACGCCGCTGACGCCGCCGCGTCCGCTTCCGCCGCCGCTTCCGCCGCCGCCGCCGTGGAGCAGCTCGCGCGCGAGGCCGAGGGCTCGGTGCTGGCGGCCGCGCCCCCGGCCCCGCAGCAGCAGCAGCCCGGGTTCGAGGCGGCCGCCGACGCGGCCATCGCCGAGGTGCAGGCGACCGTGGACGCGGCGGCGGCGCCGACGCCGACGCTGCCCGCTGTCGAGCAGGAGGAGGCGGGGCGGGCGGTTGCGGCGATTGCGGCGGCGGCAACGCCCGCGCCCCCGGCGGCGGCGGCGACGGCGGCGGCTGACGGGCCCGCGCGCCCGGCGTCCCCCCCCGCCACCGCGGGCGCGGGCGCGTCGATCGCGGCGGCCCTGTTCGTGTGGATCCGCGCGGTCGCGCAGGCGATCGGCAAGATCCTGTTCTCGTGATCTCGCTTCTTCTTTTTTGTCTCGGCGGCGGCGGCATAGGGCGCGCTTCTTTTGTGCGTCTTTCTTTTGTGCGTCCGCCCGCCCCAAAAACCAACAACATCAATCCCTCCCCCCACCCTTTTTTTCGGCCTTTGCGTCGTCGTCTTCGTCAAGTCCTGCGTTCCTGTCGCCCGCCTCCATCTTGTGATCCATTCTCCCCCGCCTGTCGCGCGCCGCCGCCGCCGTTTCCGCAGACCGCTCGTCGGCGGACGCCGCCGCCGACGCCGCCGACGCGCGCTGTTCATAGCGTTGCCCGCCCCGCGCGACACTGCCTCACATTCATTCACATCCAGCCCCCGTCGCGCGATCAGCATGTGGCGCGCTTTTGCCACCGTGGCCGCCCGCCCCTCGGGCGCCGCAACAACATCGGCAGCAACAGCAGCAGCAGCAGCAGCCGCGAGCGCGGCGGCAGCAACAACACCAGCACCAGCATCCCTCCGATCGCCGCTCGCCGCGGCCGCGGCCGTGGCCCGCGTGCTTATGCTGGCGCACGGCAGGCGCGCAGCTCTACCTCTCGCCTCCCACCAGTACCCGCGCTTCTCTGCGGCACCCACGGTGTCCGTCGCAGCACAGCGCGCGTTCGCCTCTCCCTCCTCCTCGGATGCACCAACAGCAGATCGTTTGCAAGCCACGCACCAGCGCACCAGCCCCCTCCCCGCCGCCGCCCACGAGCGCAACACCGACACCTACGACATCCGCATCACCCTGCGCGCGTACGACCTGCGCTTCCTCGAGGAGGCCGCGTGCGCCGTGCAGGACCTCGTGCTGATCAACCTGGCGCCGAAGGACGCGCGGTCGCTGCTGGGCACGGCGAGCGACGGCGCCGCGCGCGCCGCGCTGCGCGACGGCCACGGCGTGGCGTTCCCGTGCCTGGGCGCGGCCACCCCGCCCAAGCAGCGCACGCTGTACTCGCTCATACGGTCGCCGCACAAGTACAAGACGTCCTTCGAGCAGTTTGAGCGCGTCGCGCACCGGCGCGTCGTCTCCGCGTCGACGCCCGACCACGACGAGGCGCAGTGGCTGCTCGCGTGCCTGCGGTTCTACCAGTTCACGGGCGTCGAGGTCGAGGTGTCCGTGACGTCGGCGCCCACGTACCTGCTGCCCGCGCCCGCGGCGATGGCCGCGGGGGCGGGCGGAGCAGGCAGCGGCGGCGTCAGCGGTGGCGTCTTTGCCGCCCACCGCGCGCGCTTCGAGGCGCTTTTTGAGGACGCCGCCGCTGCCGCTGCTGTCGCGGCCTCGTCGAAGGGGGCATCCGCTGCTGGCGCGGCGGCCGACGGGAGCCCGGAGCAGCAGGAGCGGCTTCGCGAAGGGCTCGCGGCGGGCTTGCGCGGGCTGCGGCAGGCGTTGAGTGGAGGAAGTGGCGGCGGCGGCGGCGGGGCCAAGCAGGGGGAGGCCGCCTCTCCTTCTCCTTCGCCGCCGCAGCACCCGGTGCTCGCCGCCGTCGACCGCGTCCTCGGTGGCCTCGACGTCGACGCCCTCGTGCGCGAGGAGCTGGAGCGGCGGCGCGCGGGCCAGCGGGGCGAGGAGGGGGAGGTGCCACCGCCCTCGCTTCTGGCCATCCCGCCGGAGCTGCTGCTGCCGCCGCCGCCGCCCGCCGCGGTCGACGGGGATGCCGCCGCCGGTAAATCCGCCGCAGCGCCCGCGGCTCCCTCTCGGACGGCCGCGGATTGGTTGTACGCGACCATGGCCGCCGGACAAAAGGGGAGGACGAGCGGCGAGGGTGGGGCGGCGGCGGCGGCCACGGACTCGCCCCCGTCACCGGCCGTCGAGGAGCGTGACGCGCTGGCGGCCGCGCGCGAGCAGTACGCGCGCTTTGCGGCCGCGCTGCAGGTGGCGCTGCTGCGCGGGTGGGCGGCGCGCTTGTGATAGAGGAGGAGAGGAGAGTTCTAGCTGTTGCAAAGCCGTCTTGCGCCGTCTCGCGCGCTCGCCGAACGATTCAAGACACATCGCCGATTTCGTTTCATTGTGTTTCACACGCCGCTTCGAGACAACAACGCCCGGACCAATCCCTTTCCTTTCAACCGATTCGAATGCACTAGACCAATCCGAAAGAGAGGCGCGTGCGGGGCGCGACCTCGACACAAACACGGGTCCGAGCAGACACAAACCTGTACGATGCCGCGCCCGCAGCAGCAGCAGCAGCACGAGGCGCTGGTGCCGTCCATGTACCTGCTGCTCCCCCTGAGGCCGAAGCCGGAGCTGCAGCGCGCGTTGGCCGCGGGGGCGACCGTCGGCGGCGCGGCGGCGCGAGCGACGGCGACGACGGCGGCGGCGGCGGGCGACGCAGCAGAGGCGGCGGCAGCGGCTTTGCTTGAGACAGCAGCGACGGTTCGGTGTGCTTTGGTCCGCGGGCTCGAGCTCGACCTGGAGCAGCAGCAGCAGCCGCTGCAGCAACAGCAGCAGCCTCAGACCAACTACGCGCTCGTGGCTAAGTGGGGGCAGGCGTCTACATCCGCCGCCGCATCATCCGCCCTCCCCTCGTCGTCGTCGGCCGCGCTCGCCCCGCTCGGCGCGCCCTCGGCTGCCCTGCTGCGCGCCGTCGGCCGCCTGGTGTTTGCCGGCGGCGGGTGGGGCTACGCCGCCGACCTCGTGGCCGTGTCGACCGAGCCCGCTGCTGCTGCTGCGTGCCGCCCGCCCCTCCTCCTGTTTGCACGCGTCGTGCTGGGCCTGCCCGATTCGGTGCTGCGCCGGGAAGGCGGGCGGGAGCTGCCGCGCGGGACGGCGGCCGCGATGGTTTTGCGCTCGGCGTTCTCGCTGGGCGTGCCTCCCGCGGCGGCCGCGCGGCGCGTGGCGCTGCCGCAGCTGCTTCAGGTGCTACAGCAGGAGCGGCGGGAGGAGCGGCAGCGGCAGGAGCAGCAGCAGCGGCGTCAGGGGCGGGGACGCGAGCGGCAGCCTCAGTTGCGGCCGGAGCAGCAGCAGCAGCAGCAGCAGCCTTCCGCCCCTGCCCGGCCAGCCGACCGCTTCACCCTCCTGTCCGCGTTCGAGGCGCTGCCCTCGCTCTCCAAGCCGCGCGCCGACCCGCCGCTGCCGCCCATCCTGCCGGCCAGCGAAGTTCACGACCGAAACGAAGCGGCAAGCGCAGGCGAGGAGAGCGCCGCACCAACGGGCCGCGCGGGCCTGGCGTCCCTCACCCGCGACGCCGCCCTCCGCGTGCTCGCGCGCCTGGGCGCGCGCGACCTCGCGCGCGCGGCCTGCGCCTGCCGGCACCTGCGCGCGCTCGGCTGGGAGGCGGTGCCCGGGCTCGAGCGCGGCACGGCGCTGTACCCGCACCAGCGCGCGGCGCTCGTTTGGAAGATGGCGCGGGAGAGCGGCGGCGGCGGCGCGGGGGCGGCGGCGTTCATCGGGGGCGGCGGCGACGACGGCACTTGGCGAGAGGGCGCCGCCGCCGACGCGGGGGCGGCAGCAACGGGGGCGCCTTTGGGCCCGGAGGACCTCGACGCCATGTTTGGGGCGGCAGCGCCGGCAGGAGAGGGCGAGGCCGGCGGCGCGCCCCCCGGAGCGGGAGGGACGCCTCCCTCGGCGTCGGCAGCACGAGCAGCAGCAGCAGCAGCAGGAGCAGGAGCAGCGGCAGCAGGAGCAGCAGCAGCAGCAGCGACGGCTGCGTCCCCCGCGACGGCCGCGGCCGTGAGCGCTTGGAACGACAGCCGAGACGGCGGGACGGCGCCCTCGTCCCCCTCACGCGCTTTGCCCCCTCCTCCTCCTCCTCCTCTGTTCCTCCCGCCGCACGTGCGCGCCCTCCGCGCGTGCGACGGCCGCCGCTTCTTCGCCGACGCGGCGACGGGCGCCGTGTCGGCGCGCGCGCCGCGGCCCGCGCCGCCCGTGCGGGGCGGCATCAACGCGCACGACCCGGGGCTGGGCAAGTCGCTGTCGACGCTGTGCCTGGTGCTCAAGACGCGCGGGGCCCTCCCTGCTCCCCCCGCGGGGGCGCGGCTCGTGGCCAAGGCGGCGGCGCCGGCGGCGAGCGAGGAGGAGGAGTGGGAGGGGGAGCAAGAGAGGGACGGCGGCGAGAATGGCGACGACGACGCCCGCGACCGCGCGACCGCCGACCGCCGGCGCAAGCGCCCAAGGGTGGTCTACTACTACGAGGCGCCGCTGCTGGTGCTGCAGGAGCCCGCGGGCGCCGCGGGTCCGCAGCAGCAGCGGCAGCTGGCCGGCGCGCGCGCGGCGACAGCGGAAGGTGCGCAGGCGGCGGCGCAAGTGGCAGCCGCCCCGACGGCGATGCAGGCGGCGGTGCCGGTGCCGACGGCTCGTTTGCCTGCTGTCGCGCCAAACCCCGCGCCCGTGCCGTCCCCGCTGCCGCCGCCAGGGTTTTGCGCCACGGTCTTCCTGGCGCCTCCCCCGCTTGGCGCTGCTGCTGCTTCTGCATCTGGCGCGCCCTCGGCCAACAACAACAACAACAACGCCGCCGCCGCCGACGGCGCCGCCAGCGCCAACGCCGAGCACTTTGCGCGCCTGTTTGGCGGCAGCGGCGCCTTCCAGGATGCCTACAGCCGAATCTGCCGCGAGGGCGCGGTCATGCGCAGCCCCGTCGGCAGCGGCGGCGGGGGCATGCGCACGGGTGCGGGCGCGCTGTCGGCCGCGGCCGCCGCGCGGTCGCCGCTGGCTTGGCTCTGCTCGCAGCCGCCCGAGGCGCTGGCGCGCCCCGCCGGGGTGGTGGTGCCCCGAGACCTGCGCGCGTTCCCGGACGGGTACGGCGTTTGGTTCGAGCAGCTCGGCCTGGAGCGAGTGACGACGATGGGCGGCAGCGGCAGCGGCGGCGACAGCAAGGGCGGCAGCGGCGGCGGCGGCCGCGGGGGGGGGCGGGGGCATCAACAACAACAGCGCCGACAACAGCAGCAGCAGCAGCAGCATATGCAGATGCACGGCTGGCGCATCCCCCCGGACCTCGCCGCACGCGGCTGGCGCCTCGACCTGCCCGCCCTCGCCACGGCGCTCGCCGCCTACTGCCAGCTGCACCGGCGGGCGCGGCTCGAGCGGCGGGCGCGGCGGAGCGGGGGCGAGGACGGCGGCGGCGGCGGCGGCGGCGGCGGCGGCGAGGGCGGCGACATCGGCGGCGGCAACGACAGCGTTTTCCAAGGCGGCACAAACGCCGCCGCCGCCGCCGCCGCTGCCGCCGCTGCAGACGCTGCAGCCGCGCGCCACCCGGCCTCGCGACGCGCCCTCTTTCGCCTGCAGAGCAGCATCGTCGCCGACGGCGGCGCGTCCGCGGCCGCGGCCGACCCGGCCGCCGCCGCCGCCGCCGCCTTGGCCGCCCGCTGCGACCGCGTGTTCCTGTCGCGCGCCACGCTGATCGTCGTGCCGCCCACGCTCGTATCGCACTGGCTCGAGCAGATCGCCAAGCACGTCGAGCCGAGGCTGAGGCTGCGCGTGTGCGTCCTGCGCGGCGCGGGCGCCGACGCGGCCGTCGAGGACGGCGGGTGGGCGTTTGGCGCCGGGGCGGGCGGCGGAGGAGCGGCCGCGGCGGCGGCAATGGCGATGCGCGTCGACCTCGACGACCCCGCGCCCGAGGTGCTGGCGGCGCGCTACGACGTCGTGATCACCACGTTCCAGCGGCTGAGCAACGACTTCGGCGTGCTCAAGCGCACCGAGGCCGGGGGCGCGGCCGCGGCCGAGGCCGGGCGCTCTTGGATGACGGTCGCCGACCGGGGCGGCAGCGGCGGCGGCGGCGGCGGCGGCGGCGGCGGCGGCGGCGGCGGCGGCGGCGGCGGCGGCGGCGGTGGCGGCGGCGGCAACAGCGGGGGGGGCGGCCGTGCAACAGGCAGTAGCCGCGGCGGGGCGCGCGACGCGCGCGGGCGCGCCTCCCTGCTCCTGCGCGTGCACTTCTTGCGCGCCGTGGTGGACGAGGGGCACACGCTGGGCGCCTCGCTCGCCGCGACCAACAAGCTGGGCATGCTCGCGCACGTGCGCGCCGAGCGGCGGTGGGTGCTGACGGGCACGCCCGCGCGCGCCGACGGAGGGGGAGGCGGGTCCGGGGCAGCGGCGACCTCGGCAGCAGCGGCCAGTGGCGGCGTCGGCCCGGCGTCCGCCACAGGCGCCTCCCACCTGCAGCCGCTGCTCGCGTTCCTGCGCCACGCGCCCTACGGCGCCTCGACCTCGGCCTTCGCGTCCGCCGTCTCGGCCCCGCTCGCCGCGCGCGACCCGTGGGCGTCCCGCCTGCTGGCGCGGCTGCTCGGGGAGCTGGCCTCTCGCGCCGACAAGCGCGACCTCGCCACGCTGCCGCGCTGCACCCGGCGCGCCGTGCTGGTGCCGTTCTCGCGCGCGCACGCGCTCTCTTACAACGCGCTGGTCGAGGTCGTGCGGCGCAACCTCCTGCTCGCCGACTGGCTCGACGACGACCACGTCGAGAGCCTGCTGTCGGACGGGGCCGGGGGCGGCGCGGGCGGCGCGGGCGGCGCGGGCGGCGCGGGTGGCGGCGGGCGGCGGCGGCGCGCCGGGGGGGGAGGAGCGGGCGCCGGCGGCCCGGGCATCGGCCCCGCCCGCAACGCGCAGTACGCCAAGGCGATGCTGCAGAACCTGCGCATGGCGGCGTGCGTGTCGGGCGCGCTCAACTACGTGCCCAAAGAGCAGGACCTGCTCGAGGCGCTGCAGATCGTCGCGAAGCGCAACGGCATGCCGGCGCCCGCCGTGAGCTCGGTCCGAGGAGGAGCGGGGGGAGGAGGCGGGACGGCTGCGGCGGCGGCTGCGGCGGCTGCGGCGGCCGGCGGGGCGTCGCCGTCATCGCCTGCTGCTGCTGCTGCTGCTGCTGCTTCTGCTGCTGCTGTTGCGTCGGCGGCGGCCAACGACACCAACGACACCCCCGCCAGCCCCCACCGCCCGCACCCCCCAGCGCAGGCGCGCCACCACCTGTCGCGCGCCCCATCGGCCGCCGGCACCGGCGCCGCCGCCGCCCTGTCGTCGGCGGCGGCGGCGCACCAAACCCACCAACACTACCGCCACCACTCAACCCTCCCCTCGGCGCTGTCGTCGTCGTCCCTGCCCGCCGTCACGGGCAGCGGCTCGGCCGCCGCGGCCGCCGCCGCTCGCCGCGCCGCCGCCGACGCCGACGCGGGCGCGCGCGCCGCCGCCGGCGCCACGGGCCTCGCCGACGCCGACGCGGACGCCGCGCGCGCCCGCCAGGCCTCGCCCCTGCCCCTCGCCGCGGCCATCCTGCCCGCGCACCACCCGCTCGCGCGCGCCGAGCAGGCGCTCCGGCGCGGCGGGCGCTGTGACCGCTGCGGCGAGCACGCCGCGCTGCCGCTGCTCGCTCCTTGTGCCTGCCTCGTCTGCTTGGATTGCGCCGCGCCCAGCCGCGAGCGCTGCCCCGTGCCCGGCTGCCGCCGCCCTCAGTACGAGATGCAAGGCGTCGACGACCCCGAGCGCCTGCCGCACAACCCGCGGCCCAAGTGGCCCGTGCCGCGCGACCTGATCGAGCTGCAGCCTGTTTTTGCCCAGGGCGACGCCGAGGGCCTGGACGCCGGCACGTGGTCGCCCGTGTGGCAGGTGACGCGCTCGAGCAAGGTGCGATATCTGATCGCCAGGCTCCGGGCGGTCGGTGCCATCGCGCCGCCGCCGGCGGCGAGGGGCGAGGGCGTGGGGTTTGTGGGGCTTGGTTCGGGGGAGGCGGGCAACGGCAACGGTTTCCGGGATGGCGATTCGGCGCCGCCGCCTCCCCCCTCGCCGCCGCCCTTCCACCGCCCTCACCGGCACCCCTACACGCGCACCAAGGCCATCGTGTTCAGCCAGCACTGGACGCACCTGCTGCTCATATCGCGCGAGCTCGACGCCGCCTCGGCGCGCCACGCCGTCTTCCGCCGCGGCCTGCGCCCGTCCGAGCGCGCCGCCGCCCTCGCCGCCTTCCGCTCCGACCCGGCGTGCGGCGTGCTGCTCATGGATGAGAGCGGCGCCCTGGGCCTCGACCTCTCGTTCGCCGAGCACGTGTTCCTCGCCGAGCCCGTCGCCGACCTGTCGCTTGAGGCGCAGGTGGTGGCGCGCGCGCACCGCATGGGCGCGCGGCGCGAGGTGCGCGTCGAGGTGCTGGCGATGCGCGGGACGGTGGAGGAGGCCATGGTGCGGCTGCGGCTGCTGGGGAGCGGTGAAAAGGGGGGCGCGTGGGGCGGGGGCGGTGCTGCCCTGTCGGGCGCTCGTGCGTCTGCGGCCGCGGCGGGGCTGGCGGCGGCCATCGCGCGCGGCAGCAGCGGAGGCGGAGGAGGCAGGCCCGGCGGCGGCGCGGCGGCGGCCGTGCCGTCGAGGATGGCGGCGCTCTTCTCGGCGAGCGGGGGCGGGGCGGAGGCGGGAACGACAGGTGCGGCGGCGGCGCGCGAAGTCGTCGTGCTCTCGCTGCAAGGCGGGGACGAGGGCGCCCGCCAGGACGAAGACGCGGACGACGACGCGGACGACGACGATAATGGGGACGACGGCGACGACGGGCAGCAGCAGCAGCAGCATCAAGGACGTCCGGCCGATCGTCCGGGCGGCGCGCAGCGGACCTTCATGGACTCGCGCGCCCTGCGCAACCTGATGCTGCTCGGCCTGCGCAAGGTGCCGATGCCGCCGCCGGACGGAGACGACGAGGAGGACGAGGGGCAACAGTGGGGCCGGGCGGGCGGGGGGGGCGGCGCGGCAACAGCAGCGGCAGCAGGGGAGGAGGAGGGGGAGGCCGGCGCCGGTCGCCTCCGCCTCCGCCGGCGCACCAATGGCGGGGACTCACCCTCGGGCCAGGCCAGCATGGAAGAGGGGGATGAGGGGGACGGCGTCGGCGGGTTGGCGGGAGAGGAGGAGGAGGGGGAGGGGGAGGAGGCGGATCGGCGCGAGACGCGCGGCCGGCGGCCGCCGCGCCCGCGCCCGCCGTCGCCGCCGTCGCCGCCGCCACCGCAACAACCGCAGCAGCGGCGCAAGCGCCTGCGCTTTGCCGACGACGCATGAATTGATGCATGTTCGTGTAGCGATTGCATTATTCGGTTCTCGTTTTTTGGCGTCGATGATGTACAGATAAACTTCCAAGTTTTAGAGAGAGCGTCAACCCGCCGCCGCCGCCGAGAGCGCTGCGACCAGCGCCGCCGCGCGCAGCAGCATCGAGAGCGCCGCCGCGATTAAAAGCGCGTCGTTCGCCGAGCACATGGCCGCCAGCCCGGACGATCGCGCGTACCTCTGCCTAAGGCGGTAGGCCACGAAACGCAGGTGCGTGTCGTGGAGCGCAGAGCACGGCACGCCCGCCGCCGACATGCCGCCGCCGTCGCGCGACGAGGCGAGAGCGAGGACGCAGGGCGCCTTTGCCGCGACGCGCACCGACAGGGCGTGCACCAGGTCGCTCGACGGCCGCAAGAAGAGGATCGGGCTGAAGCCTCCCGGACCACCGGCGAGCCAGAGCGGGACCATGGCTTGAAGGGGCGGGCGAAAGAAAGGGGGGGTTGCTGGCGGGAGGAGGGGAGCAGTTTTTGCCCTACCTCCCCTTTTCCTTTTTTGTGTCGTGCGCGGCGTCACGTCGGCGCGCGCGTGACGGACGCCGAGGCCACGACAAGGTGGCGCGAGGTGATGTGATGCAGGGACGGGGCGGCTGTCGGCGCTCGTTGGACAGAGGGACGAGGAAGTTTTGTTTTTTACGGGCGGGGAGGGCGGCCATCGACGCCGACGACGCCGGCGCGACGAGCCAGACTTGTTAGTTAGAGAGGGAGTGCGCAAGAAAATAGAGCGCAGGCGCGTCCTGCCGCCCGATGGTCCACGATACATGCGCGTGTACCGTTCGGACAAAGGGCATGCGTCACGCATGGGACCGTGGGATCACTGCGATCGATGGAATTGCGGTGGCGCATAGTCTGAAAATATTGACAGATATTATTCATATATTGATAAAACCGCTGAAAGGCCACATAAGACGCCATCGCATTCGGTGGCGCCCATGGGGCTTTGGTCTAGTGGTATGATTTCCGCTTAGGGTGCGGGAGGTCGGGGGTTCGATTCCCCCAAGCCCCCTGATTCGCTTTTGGTCTTACAGCTGCGGTTGGCATTGCGGAGACGCGACGCGCAGGCGTCGGCGCCACTATTTTTTCTTTTGGCCGGCAGCGGCGGGATGTTTGTTGGTTCATTCCGTCGCTCCGTCCAGACCCTTTGAAGTATAAAGACACGGGCAACGGCGAAGCGGGACGTACGCAGCGCACGTGAGTAGTTTTTGCACGTGGCGCAGCGGTCGGCACAACAGTTTTGGAAGTTTCAAAATAGTTTCAAAATAGTTTCACGACGATTTCGCCCTCAGCCGAACGGCTCACTGCGCGTCGCTCGGTTTGTTGTTTTGCCCCGCCCCCCTCCTCGAGTCTGGCCGCCTCGTGTCGCGTGTTCAGCCAAACAGCGATGATAAAAACAGAGGGCCACGGCAGACATATGCGCGAGCACGTGGGAGACGGCGGCGCCGGCGCAAGAGAGGCGCCATTTTCTTTTACCTTTTTGTCCGCGTCTTCTCCTTTTTGTTTGTCTACGCCTGGTGGAATCTCCCCTGTCTCTGAGGCTTGGGACTCCACCGGCAGTAAGCACGGCTTCACGGAGTGAGCGCCAGGCTTACGCATCAACCCCCGAACCGCTCGACCCGTGTTGCTTTTTGCCGGCGACGCTCGGCTCCGCCCGCTCCCTCGCCGAGGTGATTTTTTTCCGGTTTGGTCGTGCGCTTCCAAAAAACCAAGAATTATAGTGCAAAGGAAGGTCAGGTCGTGTCAGTCGTGTGTGTGTGCGCATGTCAGATCAAGTTTCCCTCCGCATCTCCCAGCAAGCCATTGTTGGCGGAGCCGCCCGCCCTCGCCGCCAAACCCCCGCCGCCGCCGCCGCCAGCTCGTCCTCCTCCTCCTCCTCCTCAAAGTCGAGCGCCCGCAGCGCCGCCGCGATCCGGCTCTTGTCCTCCTCGTCCCCTATGGCCACCAGCTCCAGCTGGAGCTCCTCCACCAGCTCCAGGTCGGGATCCACATGCTCGTCCGCGCCCGGCGCGCGGGCCGCCTGGTTGCCCGCCGCCGCCGCCGCCGCATCCGCGAGCGCGCGCGCGCCGCCGCCGCCGCCCGCGCTGCCGCCGGGCGCTGCCGCCGCCGCCGCCGTCGTCGCCGTCGCCGGCCGCGGCGCGGCGGGCCGCGGCCGGTACTCGCGCAGCTCCCCCCAGCTGCGCCCCGTCTGCAAGCGCACGGGCAGCGGCACGGCGAGGCCCCACGCCTCGGCCGCGCTCTCGAGCACGCGGCGCACGAGCTCCGCCGCCTCGTCCACGCGGCGCTCGTCCACCTCGAGCAGCAGCTCGTCGTGGATCTGAAGCAGCAGCACGGCCAGCGGCGGCGGCGGCGCCTCTTGCGTTGGCGGCGGCCGCGAGCCGCCGCCGCCGCCGCCGGACGGCGCCTGCCGCCCGGCGCGCTGCGAGGCCGAGGACGCAAGCGGGCAGGGCGAGGCGCCGCCGCGGCGCGCGCCGTCGGGCGCCGGCAGCGAGACCCCAGCCGCGGCGGCGCCAGCACCGCCAGCGCCGCCAGCGCCGCCGCCAGCCCGCTGCGCCTCGTCCGGCGCCGCCGCCACACCCGCCCCCGCCCCCGCCGCCCCCCGCTCCCGCTCCCGCTCCTCCTGCCGCGCCCTCTGCGCCGCCAGCTCCTCCTGCAGCTCGACCATGGCCGCCTTGACGATGTCGGCCGCGCTGCCCTGCAGGTGCCCGTTGAAGGCCGCGCGCTCGGCCGCCTCGCGCTCGTTGCGCTGCGCAAGCGCCCCTCCCGCCCCGCCCCGCAGGTGCAGGTGGCGCAGGTGCCGCGGCCGGCCGCCGAGCGTCTCGTAAATGGCGCCGCGCTCGACGCAGCGCGCGAGGAACTCGCGGCGCCAGGCGTCGAGCCGCGGCAGCGCGGCGCGGAAGCGGGCGCCCATCTGCTCGGCGACGTGCTTTGGGACGCCGAGCTGCTGCGCGAGGTTGTTGGGGCCCATGCCGTACCAGAGGCCGTAGGCGAGGCGCTTGACCTGCGCGCGCTCCTCCGCCGTCACCTCGCGGAGAGGGAGGGGCGGCGTCGGCGGCGGCGGCGGCAGGGACGGACGGGGCGCCGCGCCGCCGCCGTGGCCGCCTCGGCCGCCGCCAGCGAGGGCCGCCGCGGCCTGCTGCTGCTGCTGCTGCTGCTGCTGCTGCTGCTGCTGCTGCTGCTGCTGCGAGGGGGGGACGTCATGGCAGCCGCGCAGCGCGGCGCCGACGCCGAAGATGCGGGCATGGTCGTCGGCGGCTGCGCCGTGGACGCCGTTGCCACCCGCTGCGTCGGCTGCGCCGGCGCCCGCGCCCGCCTCTGCCCCTGCCGCTGCTCCCTGGCCGCGCCCGCTGCCGCTGCTGCCGCCCCTGTGCAGCCACAGCCGCGCCAGCGCCTCGAACGGGTCCTTCCCCGGCGCGCGCAGCGTCTGGAGCAGGCCCTCGTCCCCGGAGAAGTGCGCCATCAGCCGCAGCTCCAGCTGCTTGTAGTCGGCCGACATCAGCACGCGCCCGCGCTCGGCCACAAAGGCGGCGCGCACGTTGAAGTCCTCGTCGACGAGCGGCGTGCCGCCCGACGTGGCGGCGCTGGTGGCGCGGACGCGGGCGGCGGCGCCCGCCCCGCCGGACGGGGCCGAGGGCGGCGGCGTGAGCGGCGTGGCGGCCGTGCCGAGCATCGAGCCCGGGGTTAGGCCGCCGGCAGTGCCGGTGCCGTTGCCGTTGCCAGCGCCGCCGGCCGTCGACGCGCGCGCTGACGGCCCCGCTCCGGCGCCCGCCGCTGCCGCCATTGCCGCCGGCGCCGAGCGCCGCTGCCGCCGCCGCTGCTCGCGCTGAGACTTGACCTGCTCGAGCTCCTGCGTGAGCATGCGCCGGCGGAACGTGGTGGCGCGCGGAATGCACTGCAGGCTGGGGCCATCGCGCATGCCGTCCATGGCCAGGCGGCCCGTGTCCGTGTTGGTGTGGTTGAAGCTGCCGCGCACGCGCACGATGGCGGGGAGCATCAGGTTGAGGTTGGCGGCCGACGGCGGCGGCGGCGGGCCATCGGCGCCCGCGCCCGCGCGATCGCCCCGGCCCGCGAGCGCGCCCGCCGCGCCCGCGGCCGCGCCCGCCCCCGCCTCGGCCGCCGCCATCACCAGCAGCGGGTCCACGAACGACCCCAGCAGCTTGTGCAGCCGCCGGTGCTCAAGCACCACGCCCACGAGCTCGTGCGCCCCGCGCATCTGCTCGAGCACCTCGGCGACGGTGCTCCACTTCCCGCTGGCCAGCCGGCGGGCGGCGGGCGGCGGGTCCAGGCCCAGCCACTCGAAAAGCGCCTGCGACACGCTCGCGGGCGTGCCGATGTCGAACGTGCGCTTGGAGCACACGCGCAGGACGTCCGCGGCGCTCCGGCGGAAGGGGTCGGGCGCGGGGCGCGGCCACTCGGCCGGGTGCAGCGCGCCGGCCAGCACCGCCAGCGCGCGCCGCTGGAGGCCGTCGACGCGCCGGCCGAGGCGCTCCTTCATGGCGCGCAGGCGGCCCGTGTCGAGCGCGATGCCCTCGACCTCCATGTCGCCGAGGACGCGCACGGTGGGGGACTCAACCGTCAGCAGGTGGCGCGCGAGGCTGCCGAGGGGCCGGGGCATCGGGGGCGGGGGCGGGAGGGGGGCGGCGGCTGCGGCGGCGGGGAGGGCGAGGGGGCCGCCGCCGTTGCCAGCGCCGCCGCCGCCGCCAAGGCCGCCGCCCCCCGGCCGCCAGCGCCGCCAGTCGTGGTCGCCCGGCGGCAGCCCGCCCCGCTCGCGAAGCGCCAGGCGCGGCGCCTGCGCGGCGTGCAGCGCGCGTGCCAGGCAGGCGCGCCGGCACGCGAACAGGTGGAGCGCGTTGGGGGCGCGCGGGTCGTTGAGCTCGCGCGTCGCGGCCCGCAAGACGGCCATCCCGGCGCCGGCGCCGGCGCCGCCGCCGTCGCCGCCGCCGCCGCAGACCACGCTCGCGCCGTCGCCCGCGAGGCGGCAGCGGCTCGAGACAATCCTCTCGAGCGTGCGCGTGAGGCCGTGCTTGGTCGACTTTTCCCAGCTGCCGCCCCCGCCGCGCTCCTGGACCGCCGGGCTGTCCGCGTGGAGGACCCACGCGGCGACGCGCACGTCGACGAGGGGGTCGGGCACAAAAATGCCGGCGCGCGTGCAGAGGCCGCGGCCGCCGCCGCTGTTGGGGCCGGCGCCGCCGCCGTCCTCGTCGCCGTCACCGGCGCCGCTGCCAGGGGGGGCCAGCGCCGCCGCCAGGGCCGCGGGCGGCCGCGCGAGCAGCGCGAGCTGGTGCTTGGCGGCAAACGTCACGCGCAGCACGTCCGGCGGCGCGCGCTCCAGCACCGAGCGCACCGCCGCCCACCGCTCCGACAGGGGCGCCATCTCGCCAGACGCGCCGGGAGCGTCGCCGGCGCCAGCGCCAGCGCCACCATCGCCGCTGCCGCCGCCCACGGCCGCCGCCGCTGCTGCTGCCGTCGCCGCCGCCGCCGTGTGCGCGAGCCTGCGCACCTCCGTCGTCGTCGCCAGCGGCACGTACCACGCGCACCCGTCCGCGGCGCTGAAGGCCACGCCGAGCACGGACCAGGGCCAGCTGTCGGCCTCGCCGCCGCCGCCGCCGCCGCCGCCCCGCTGGTTCTGCGCGGCCGCGCGCTGCCGGCTGGAGCCCGACTGCTGGCGCGCCGCGGCGGGCGCCGCCGGCACGGTCAGCAGCTCGGCGGCGTCGGGCCCCCCGCCCGCGCCGTCGTCGCCGTGGCCGTCGACGAGGACGATGGCCGCGCGGCCCGCCTCGGTCACCTTGGGGCCGTAGGCCTCGAGCAGGCCCGGGCCGCACCCGTCCGCGCCGCCCACGTTGTAGCTCGCGTCGCCCGCGAGTGCGACGGAGAAGGAAAACCAGCCGTCGCCGCCGTCGCCCCGGGCCGACGGGCGCGCCGACAGGCGCGCGACGAGCGCGGCGAGGCCCGCGCTGCTAGCGACGACGGTGACGCCCGGGCCGGTGGGCAGGACGCAGGGCGGGGGCGGCGGTCGCGGCTGCTGGGGCTGGAGCGACGGCGGGGGCGGCTGGGCCTGCTGGGGCGGCTGCCGGTGCCCGCCGGCCGCAACGAGAGTCGTCGGGCCGTCGGACGGCGGCGGCTGGGGGGCCGCCGCAAGGCGCGGGCGCTTGCTCGGCGGCTCACCCGCGGGCGGCGGCAGCGGCGGGCGCGGACGGTGCGTCGGGTGCTGGGCAGCGTCGAGCGGCGGCGGCGGCGCCACCGCCGCCAAAAGGCCGCGCTCGGCCGCGTCAAAGGGGTCGCTGCCGGCCGCGGCCGGGGGCGGCGGGCCCCAAGGGGCAGGCGCCTGAGCGGCGGCGGCGCCGCCGCTGCCGGCGCGGCCGGCGCCGCTGGCGACGCCGACGCCGCTGCCGCCCCACTTTGCCGCCGTCGCCCCCCCCTCTGCGCCTCCTGCCCCGTCCCTCCTCGCCGCGGCCGCCGGCGCCGGTGCCGGTGCCGGCGCCGCCGCCGGAGCCAAAGCGGCGCGCGCCGACAACTCGAGCGCCCCAGATCCGCCGCCCGCGCCGCCACCGCACGCGACGCCGCGCTGGCTTGGGGGCCGCGCGAAGGCGGCTTGCTGCTGCTGCTGCTGCTGCTGCTGCTGCTGCTGCTGATGGTGGTGGTGGCGATGATGATTGAATTGCTGCTGCTCAGGTTGCTGCTGCTGCTGTTGCTGGTGCTGCTGCTGCGGCGGCAGCGGCTGCTGCGGCAGCGGCGGGGGAGGTGGAGGAGGAGGAGCGGGCCGAGGAGCGGGCGGCGGCGGCGGCGGCGGCGGCGGCGGCGGCGGCGGGGCCGGCGGCCGAGGCGCCATCATCCCGCCGACGCCGCCGCCAGCATCGTCCGCCCCACCACCAAGGCCACCACCACGACCGTCAAAACCGCCACCACCAAAGCTCCCAACACCACCACCACCACCACTAACAACCCCCACCCCCCCCGCAACGGCCGCCCCCGCGGGGCGGGGGCGCGACGGCGTCGCCAGCGCGACCGCCGCCGCCAGCGCGTCGGGGTCGGGCTCCTCTCCGAGCGCGGCCGCGCGCGCCTCCTCAGCGCGGGCCAGCAGCTCCGCCCGCTGCTCGTGCATCAGCTGGCGCGCGTGCCGCACGATCTCGCGCGCCGCGCGCCGCTCCGTGCGCTTCATCGCCTCCTCGCTGCGCCCGCGCGACCCGCCCTGCGGCACGCCCACCAGCAGCGCGGCCAGCACCTTGGCCTCGCCCGCCGCCGCCACCGCCTCGACCCCCCTAAGGCCCGCGCCGTAGAGCTGCCGCGCGCGCGCGCCGCGGACGTAGTTGATCGACGTGAGCGCCGCGAGCTCCTGGCGCACGCCGCCCCACACGCGCCCGGCGAACCGCGCGATCAGGGCCTCGAGGTCGGACCACCCCATGCGCTCGCAAAAGGCCGCCACCATGGGCGCGTAGCGCGCCGCGCGGTCCTGGAGCGCCTGCACGGCGGCCGTCTGCAGCCCGTAGTCGCGCGCCACGTCCTCGGCGGGCCGCTCGCGGACGACGTCGTGCAGCGCCATGGCCGAGTAGAAGCGGCGGGACACGCGCTCGAGCTCCATGGCGCGGGGGTCGTTGCGGAGCGCGGCGCCGCCGCGCAGCGCGCGCGCCTCGACGTGCCGCGGGATGCCGCCGTCGATGTGCTCGAGGGTGGTGACGGCGGCGTCGGCCAGCGCGCCTTCGCGAGACCGAGGCCGCGCGGGCTTCAGGTCCTCGGCGGACAGCGGCGGCGGCGCCGGGACGCGGTCCGGGTCGGCCGCGTGCGCGGCGGCCTGCCGCCCGTGCCCGAGCTTCCGGAGCGCCTGCTCGTGCGCCGCGCGCTCGGCGCACTGGTGCCGCCAAGCGTCGCGCTGCAGCCGCTGCAGCCGCTGGAAGTAGATCTTCCAGATGCCGTCGCCGCCCGCGGCTTCGCCGACGGGCGTGACCAAAAAGGTCAGGTGCAGGTCGGAGCTCATGCAGAAGGCGCGGCGGGCCTTGCTGAGGTCGCGCTCGAGCACGAGGGCCTCCTCGGGCGAGAGGCCGCCGCCGAGCGTCGCGCGGCCGAGCTCGCCGGGGCGCCAGGACGGGTCGTCGCCGCCCGCAGAGGCGCCGCCGCCGCCGCCGGCCCCGTGGGCGCTCTTGCGCTCAAAGCTGTTGCAGTGTCATGTTTTTTTCCGAGAGGGAGGTTGTTGGGGAGTGGGGTTTGGAAGGGGCGGCAAGGCGGTGAGAACGGGTGAGGTGGATCGATCGCGTGCGTGGTGAGTATGACACAGGGGGGGGCAAAAATGATAGAAAAAAGTGGCGCTCTTTGCCCGCCTGCGCCCGCTCGCTCGCTCCTCCCCCCTCCCCACCCCCTGGCGCGCGACAACTCAAACAAACCCAACACCTCGGAACAAAAGTACTCACCGCACGAGCTGGTGCAGCTTGAGCCAGTCCAGCGCGTCGTGCGCCTGCTTCACGGCCTCCCGCCCCTCCGTCGCCCAAAGCAGCGTGCAGCGCACGTACCGCGCCATGTCCTCGCCTTTCACCACGGCGCCGCTGGCGATGGCGTCCAGCACAGCGCGGCGCATGCCGCGCCCTCCCTCGGCCAGGCAGCTCTTGAGCGCCTTGGGCGGGGCCTGGCGGCCGTCGTGTCGTTGATGTTTTTGGTTGTTTGGGGTGTCGAGTTGATGTTGGTCAAGGGGAGGAGGCGGGGAAGGAGGCGTGAGCAAGGTTCGAACCGAAAGGAAAGGAGACGAGAGGAGAGAGAGACGCGCGCGGGCGTCGGTCGAGAGGCGTCGGGCGGGCGGGCACACAAGCGGCGGCGGCCGTAACGACCCGCGGGCCCCCCCCCCCCCCCCCCCCCCCCCCCCCCCCCCCCCCCCCCCCCCCCCCCCCCCGCTCCGCCCGCCCCGCCCGCGACCTGCCCTCCCGCAAGCCGACTGGAAAGCAAACCGCCGCACCTTGACCAGCCGCAGCAGGTCGGCCAGCGACGCGTTGCCCGCCGCCGCCGGGTCGGTCAGCAGCACCGCCTCGCCGCGGTCGTCGATGCCCTTGCGCCCGGCCCGGCCGCACATCTGCTTAAACATGGTTGGCGTGAGCGGCATCTTCATGCCCACCCAGGCGTGCTTGAAGATGACGCGGCGCACGGGCAGGTTGACGCCCGCGGCCAGGGTGCTGGTGGCCGCGAGCACCGACACGGCGCCGCACGCGTACGCCTCCTCGACCAGCGCGCGCTCGTCGCTCGTCAGGTCGCTGCTGTGGTAGGCCACCCCTTCGGCAACGAGGTCGAGCAGGTCCTTGTTGTAGCGGATGCCCTGTTGAGGTGTGTTTGTTTGTTTTGAGGCGTGGGTATTGTTTTCGTTGGTAATTTTTTGGGGCGGAGGGGATGGGACGACGGGGGGGGGAGGGGGGGGGGAGCAGAGCGTGTGAGCGGCGGGCGCGACAGGACGAGAAGAAGAAAACTCGCGGCCGCCAAAGCGCGGGGGAAAACAAACGCGCCGCCCTCCACCCCCTCTCCAAAAGAAACGCACGCGCCACCCCCCGTCCGCCCCGCCCTCCCCCGACCAAAAACAACACACACGAGGGGATGCCGCCGCTCCTCACCCTCAGCTGCCCGTGCTCGGCCGCGAACCACCCGCGCAGGCCCCCCGCGGCCTCGACCGCCCCCGCGTCCGCGTGCGCCGGCAGCCGGCCCGTCCGACGCTCCACCACGGGCAGCCACCCGGCCTTGCTGGCGTCGGCCACCTGCCTCGCGACTGTCTTGCAGGAGCTCTTGGTGCCGCAGAACACGAGCGCCGAGTGGCCCGCGCGCACGGTCTCGCGCACGAGCCACAGCGCGAGGTCCGGGTCCTTGCCGACGGGCCACTGGAGGACCGCGGGCGGGAGGGGCGGGGGCGCGGGCGCGCCGGACGCGCGGGCGGCGGCGCGCGCGGCGGCGTGCGCGCGCGCGGCGGCCTCGGCCTCGGCGCGGAGCGCGGCGGTCGGGTCGAGACGCCGCACCAGGACCGGCTCGCCGTCGTCGCCCGGCGTCTTGAGGTCCAGCCCGACCTTGACCATCACGTCGAGCGGCACGGGCCGCCAGCTGGTCTCGTAGACGGCGGCGCCGAGCCACTTGGCCGCGGCCGCGACGTTGGGCAGCGTGGCGCTCATGCCGACGAGCTGGACCTGCGGTGCCTGCGACGACGGCTGGAGCGACGGCGACGCGCTTGGGCCGCGGCTGCGGCCGCCGCCGCCGCCGCCGCCCTCGCCGTCGCCGCCCTCGCCGCCGCCGCCGCCGCTGGCCGTCTCTGGCTCCGCGCACCCGCCCACGCCCGTCGCGTACAGCAGCTTGGTCAGCATGAGCTCCAGCAGGCACCCGCGGTCGTCCTCCCCGACCATGTGCAGCTCGTCCACCACCACGGCGCCCAGCGCGTCCAGCGCCCTCTCCTCCAGCAATCTGTTGACGAGCAGGTTGGCGCGCTCGATCGTCGCCACGACGGCGCCGGCGCCGCGCAGCGCGGCGGCGCCGCTCATCCCGCCGTTGGCCCCGTACATGCGCCGCACGGGCCGCCCCGTGGGCGCCAGCAGCCGCTCCCACTGCCCGGCCTTCTCGTCGCACAGGGCGACGTAAGGGAGCACGATGAGCGCCGCCTTGCCCGTCAGGCACACGCGCCGGAGCGCCAGCACCTCGGCGACGAGCGACTTGCCGCCGCTGGTCGGCGCGCTGTAGACCAGGTTGCGGCCGTCGAGCACGCCGGGCACGTTGAGCGCCTCGGCCTGCCAGGCGTGCAGCACGAGGTCGGCGAGGCCCGCGCTGCGGACGACGGCGGCGGGGAAGTAGCGGTCGAGGCGGCGGAGGGTGGGGTCGCGCAGGACGGCCGTGCGGGGCGTGGGCAGGGGCGACGGCTGGGGCGGGGTGGTAGCGGCGGCGGCGGCGGCGGCGTCGTCAGTTGCGGCGGCGTTGGCGGCGTCGTCGGCGTCCGCAGCGGCCGCATCTGGCTCGGGCTCGACCTCCGGACCTGCTGCTGCCGCTTCACCTGCTCGCTGTGCTGCTGCTTGCTCCAGGACGGGCGGGCCTGACTCCTCGGGCGCGCCGTGCTCGATCATCCCGGGCGACTCGGACAGGACGGCCGGGCCCGCTGGCGAGGCGGTGTTGGCGGCGGCGAGGGCGGCCGCGACGGCGGCGCCGCTGTTCCTTGGCGGCGCCTGCTGCGGCGACGAGGCGGGCGGCGGCGCGGCGGCGCACGCCTGCTCCGCGGACGGCGGCCCGCGCAGCGGCGTGGCCTGCGTGAGGGCCTGGGCGAGGAGGCCGTCGTCGCCCGTGAGCAGGTGAAGGGCGTCGTCCTCCTGTTGCTGCGGCGACGGGGCGACAAAGACGCCGCCCCCGCCGCCGCCGCCCATCGCCGCCGGCGCCGCCCCTGTTGCCGCCGCCCCTCCCGCCGCCGCCGCCGCCGCCGCCGCCGCACCCGCCGCCGCCGCCGCGCCGACGCGCGCCAGATAGAGCTCCTCCGCCTCGATGATGGCGCGGGCCTCGTGCTCCGCCTCGACGGCGGCCGCGGCCGCCGCCTCCGCGGCCTGGACGTCGGCGGCGTCCTCGGCGGCGGCGGCCTCAGCCTCGGCGTGGACCGCGGCCTCGGCCTCGGCGGCGGCGGCGCCGCCGTTGACGCCGCTGGCGTCGCCCGCCGCTGCGCCGCCGCCGCCGCCGCCGCCGCCGTTACCGCCGCCGCCGGCGGGCCAGAGCAGGCCGAGCAGCTGCTGCTGGATGAGGGCGTGCTCGTCCGTGCCGTCTTGCCACGCGCCCGTGCTGGTGCCGGCCGCGCCTTCGGGCCCGCCGCCGCGCCAAGAAAAGCCGGCCGCCGTGGCTCCAGCGCCGCCGCCGCCGCCGCCGCCCATCTCGACCTCGCCGCCGCCGCCGCCGCCGCCGCCGCCGCCGCCGCCTCCGCCGCCTCCGCCGCCGCCGCCGCCTCCGCCGCCGCCGCCGTCCGCCTCGCCGACGGAAGCAGACGCGACGCCGTGCTGCCAGCTGCCGCCGCCGCCCGGCGGGCAGGGCCGCGGCGGTGCGGCCGGAGCCATCGCGGGCCGGTCGCCGAACGAGGGGGCCGAGCCCACCTCGTCCGCCGCCTGGGGACGCCGCCGCGCGGCGGCGGCGGCGGCCTTGGCGGCGGCGACGGCTTTGGCGGCGGCGGCGGCGGCGGCGGCGGCCGCGTCGATGGCGGCGACGACGTCGGCTGCGGCCGAGGCCGTCCGCGCCATGGCGGCCGCCTCGTCGGCGTAGTCCTCCTCCTCGTCCTCCTCCTCGCCGCCGCCCTGCGCCTGCGCCTGCGCCTCGGCCAGCGCCTCGAGCCGCTGCGCCTGCGCCCCCGCGCGCCGGCGGCACGCGGCCTGCGTGATCATGCCGACGGCCGCGAGGGTGCCCGGCGAGAAGCCGTCGTCGTCGACGTCCATGGCGCCGGCGCAATTGCTGCCGCCGCCGCCGCCGCAGCCGCTGGCGTCGGGGGCGGGGGCGCCTTTGCCTTTGGCGGCGGCGGCGGCGGCATCGTCGACGGGCGTCGATGGAAGTGCGGCAGGGCGGCCGCCATGAGCGACCTCTACGCCGCCGCCAGACGCCGCGCCGACCGGGGGGCCTCCCACGCCGCGAAAGACGACTGGCATGGCGACGGCCGAGCCCGGCGCAGCGGGCCGGCCGCCGCGCGCGGCGCCGCCGTCCGCGGTCGGTTTGGGCGGCGGCGGCGGCGTCGCCGGGACCGAATGCTGCCGCTGCCGCTGCCTCTCGTACGAATCGAGGGCTTGCAGCAGGCTCGGGTCGATCGGCGTGTCGCTGCGCACCTCGGCCGCCGGCCCCCGCTGCAGCAGCAGCTGCTGCTGCCGCGGCCGCCCCTCCGGCAGCGGATCGGCCGCGGCTCCGCCCGCGTGCCCCGCCTGCCCCCCCTCTCCGCCCGGCGAAACGTGATATGGCGCGCGGACCTTGATGGCCGGGGGCGTGCGGTCCGGCGCGGGCAGCGGCGCCTGCCCGAAAGCAAAGGCGCCCTCGCTCGCCGCCGCCACTGGCGTCGTCGCCGCCGCCGGCGGCGGCCCGAGGCGCGGCGGCGAGGCCAGCGGGCCCACGCTCGCCTCGCGGCTCTCGGGCGCTGCCCCGGCCTGCGCGGGGTGCAGCGAGCCCGTGCTGCCGGGCCCTCCCGTGCCGCCGCCGCTACAACCCCCCACGACCACGGTGGCCGAGGTCCTGGCGCCGCCGCCGCCGCCGTGGCCAAAGCCGCCGCCGCCGCCGCCGCTCGCCGAGCTGCCGCCGCCGCCGCCGCCGCCGCCGCCTCCGCCTCCGCCTGCGCCTTGCTCGCGCGGCGCCGACGCCGCCACGCGCGCATCGTCGTCGCCGCCGATGCCGCCGCCGCCGCCGCCGCCGCCGCCGTGGTAGCCGCTCTCCGTGACGGCGATGATGGCGACGGACGAGCCCGCGGGCCTGCCGACGCTCCCAGAGGGGGCGGCCGACCCGCCGCCGCCGGCCGCAGCGCCGGCCCTGAGGATGTTTTGGTGGAGGCGGCCGCCGGCGCCGCTTGGGGGCGGGCGCAGGCCGCCGCCGATGCTGCCGCCAGCCGCGGGCCCGTTGCCGCCGCCGCAGCCGCTGCCGCCGATGATGGGCAGACGGCGCTTGTCGCCCACCTGCGGCTGCGCCTGCTGCGACGCTCTGACCTCCACCGTCACATGCTGCTGCTCTCGCCGGCGCTGCGACTGCCGTGGCGCCGCGGCCGTGCCGAGGCGCGCCGCGGTGGCGGCGGCGGCGCCGGCTGCGCCCTCCGCTACTCCTCCCCCCCCGGCGCGGGGCGGCAAGGGCGCGTCAGCGGCCGCGGCGTCGCGGCCGCGCGGCGCGCTCCCGCCGAGCACGGACCCCGCCCCGCCCGTGAGGATGCTGCCCAGGCCAAAGAGCGCCAAGGGGGCCGTGGATCGGGTGCGGGGCGCCGCAGCTGCTAGCGGCGCGGGCGCGGCCGCGCCGTCAGAGGCGAGCGGGGGCAGCTGCTGCTGCGAGCCGCGGCGCCTTGGCGGCGGCGGCGGTTGCGGTTGCTGCTGCTGCGGCGGCGGCACCGGCTGCTGCGACGCCCGCGTCCCGCGCTTGGGCGGGCCCAGGTCCCCGGTCGCCCGCCCGACGTCGCCGCCCGCAGCGCCGCCGCCGCCGCCGCCGCCGCCGCCGCCGCCGCCGTCGCTGCCACGGCGCACGGCCGCGGCCTCACGCGCCGCCCGCCGGCGCTGCTGGACCTGGCTCTGATGCAGCGCCGCCTGGTCCGTCAGGGACCCCGCGGGCTGCTGCTGCTGCTGCTGCATGTTGTTCTCTATGCGATTTAAGCTCCCTGCGATTGAAGCTCTTTCTCTCTCAGAGGGAGAGAGGAAAGGCGAGATGGGTTTCGCGCCGCGCGCGCTCAGTCGGGTTGCCCGCGGCCCGCCCGTAGGCTAGGCATGGTCTCCAAGGTCCCGTCGATCGTCAAAGAAGGCGTGCGGGCGCCGCGTGGAGCCGCGCGTGGGATTTATCACCAGAACAGTTCGTATCTGTCGCGGTTTGGGCGGTCCCACGGGCGCGCGCGCGCTGTGCTGATGAATCCAGCAGGACAAGTGCTGTCAAAGGGATGCGGATGATTCGTTTCAAGCAAGGGAGGATGCGTGTTGTGCAAAAGAGTGGGGGCGCGCGCACGAGAAAAAGGACGATGCGAAGCGTCGCGCGCCGCTTGTTTGCGCTCGCCGCGCTGCCGGCACGCTGCGGAAGCACGCCGCCGCCAGCCCTCTCTGAGACCTTTCAGAGCACCGCCAAGCGCTCAAGCCGCCGGATGCGGAAGTACGAGTGGCGCCCGACGCCGCAGCTGTCCGCCGCGGCCGCGGCCGCCCCTCCCGGCCTGGCCACGAGCGCAGCCAGCGACGCCTGCCGCCCTCCGCCGCCGCCGCCGTTTCCGCCGCCGCCGCCTTCGGCCGGCGGGTCTGCCTCGAACGCCATCGGCGCCGCCACGCCAGCCTCGTCGAGCGCGCGCGCGGTCGTCTCCCACGAGAAGCGCACGAGGGCGCCGGGCGCGGGGGCGAACCCGAGCAGCGGCCCGCCGGACGCGGCGGCCGCGGCCAGCCAGCGCTTGGTCTGCGGGTCGGACGGGTAGCCGCAGCCGAGCCGCGCCGGCGCGCCGACCGCCCGGCCGCCCTCGCCCGCCTCGCCGCCGCCGCCGCCGCCGCGCTCGGCCTCGCCCGCCACGCCCGGCCGCGCCGCCAGCAGGCCCACCGCCGCGTCGCGCGTCACCTTGGCCACGATCGACGCCGCCGACACCACCGGGAACGCGCTGTCCGCGCGCGGCTGCACCACAAACAGCCCTACCGACGGGAACAAGCGCGCCATGCGCGCGCGGTGGCGCTCGGGGTCGCCGACCGTGTCGATGTAGACCTCCGCCAGCCGGCACCCGCAGCCCAGCGCGCCGCGGATCAGCGCCTCTGTCGACGCGCACGCCAGCTCGTCCAGCGACACCCGCGCGCGCCCGAGCATGGCCGCCGACAGGGCCGGGGCCCCGGTCAGGTCGACCGCGTGCGCGAGCTCGGGGTCCCGCGACACCCGCGCGAACAGCGACGCGCGCCGGGGCTCGGACAGCGTCTTCGAGTCCGCGTATTTTCCCGTGGCCAGGGCTGCTCTGTACCGCAGCGGCGCCACAACGCACCCGTAGACCATGGGGCCGAGCACGGGGCCGCGGCCCGCCTCGTCGATGCCCATGAAGCAGCCCTCCTCGCCGGACGTGAGCCAGGCGCGGGAGCGGAAGGTGCTGGTGAGGCCCTCGGCGGAGGGCGGGGGCGGGGGCGGGGCCGGGGGGGAGGAGCCCCGGGCGGCGGCGGCGGGGGCGGCGGCGGCGGGGGCGGCGGCGGCGGGGGCGGTGGCGGCGGTGGCGGCGGGGGCGGCGGCGGCGGGGGCGGCGGCGGCGGGGGCGGCCGCGGCGGCCGCGCTCGAGGGGGAGGACGGGAGCATGATGCTCCTCGGGTGACAAGGGGGAGATGAACGGAGCGTTGGCGCCTGGTCCGTGCCGAGAGCGAGAGAGAAAAGAGAGGCCCAGCGCGGGGGTGCCTCGTTCGTTTGTTTCGCGGGGGGGAGGGGCGGGTGCAAAAGGGGCGCGCGCTCGCTATCGCTGCGCCGCCGCCGCTCCGCCGAGGTCGTTTGCGACTGCTGCTCCTCCTGCTGTTGCCGCGCGCTTGCGCTTGTAAGGCTGCCGCTGCGGCTGCTGCTGCTGCTGCTGCTGCTGTCCGCGGCGCGGGGCCGAGCGCGGCGTCGCCCGCCGCTGCTGGTCCTTGGGCCGCCCGCGGTCTGTGGTGCCGGGCGTCGGGTGCGGCTGCTGCTGCTGCTGCTCCGGCGGCGGTCGCTGGGCGGCGCCGCTCAGGCGCCCGCGAGCGCGCGCCGACGGCTGCTTCTGCGGCTGCTGCTTGCTGTCGTTGTTGCTGTTGTTGGCCCGCGGCACCTGCTGCTGCTGCTGCTGGTTCTCGCGGCCCTCGTCGTGCGAGTAGCCTTCTTCGTCGTCCGCTTCCTCGTTTTCGTGCGCCGCTGCTGCCGCCGCGCAGGGCAGGGACGGCCGGAGGGGCCCGCACACAAACGCGGCGGAGAGCGCGTGCCGGGAGAGCGCCTCGGTCAGCGCCGTCAGCAGCAGGCGCACGACGGCCGGGCTGCGGCGCCTTTGCTGCGCGTAGGTCGTCGGACGACAGGCGGCGGCAGGGACGGAGGGGATCAGGCGCTCGAGCTGCGCGAGCAGGCGGCCGACGTCGGCCGGCGCGAGCGACGCGGCGAGCCGGTCGACGGCGCTCGTCAGAGCGGCCGGCGCCGCGAGGCGGTGCGCGGCGACGTCAGCGAGCGCCTCGGCGGCCTGTTGCGCTTGTTGTTGTTGTGTGTCGGAGTGTCGGTGATCGGCGCGTGAGAGAGAGAGAGAGGGCGGAAGGGAAGAGTTTAAATTTGGACGAAAGAAAGTTTTGAACAAGAGACAAAACTCACGATCGTCCCGCACAGTGCGTCGATGGCGCCCGGATCGCTAGGCGTGCCTACCGCGCCCGCGCGAAGCATTCGTGAGGCATGTGCCGCTGCGTTGCTCTGGTGTGGGCGGGCGTGAGAGAGAGTTTTTCTCGTCTTGTTTGAACAGGGGGAGCAATCGCGGAGTCGAAAGCAGGGCGAGCGTGAGAAAGGAATAGGGCAGGGAGGGTCGCGGTCTCGCAATTGCGCCTGTGTTGGTGTGGGAGTGGGCTGTGGCGGTAGCGCGCAGGGAGATTGGTTTTGGTATCAGGGGACCTGCCGCCGGCTCCGGCGCGATCAAAAGACGCTCACTCAAACGCGACAAGTCTTTTCGGCATCCACCATCCACCATCCACCATCCACCATCCACCATCCACCATCCACCATCCATTACACTACCTAATCGCCGGCTGCTGCTGATGTACCAGCGGGCAAAGGCTGGACGGTGCTGGTCGCGCTGCCGCTGGCGCCCCCGGCCGCCCCGTCCCACAGGCACGGGACCCAGTAGATGCGAGCGGATCGCGCCGGGCCGCCGCCACCGCCATCGCCCTTGCCGCCGCCGCCTCTTCTCGTCGCCGTCGTCGCCGCCGCCGCCGCCGCCGCCTTGGCCCATCCTCCATCGTCGCCCTGCCCCTCCTCCCCCTCCTCCGCCTCCTCCCCTTGGTCGTCCGCCATGGCCAGCCCCTCGCGCAGCAGCCCGTCCAGCGCGGCCTCTGCGCGCGGCCGCGCCCACCCCGTCGCGCGCACCAAGTCCGACACCGTCAGGCCGCCGCCGGCCGTGCCGTTGCCGCACGGGCGCCGCGCACGGCCCGGCGCCGACGCCGCGCCCAGCGCCGCGCCGCGGTCCGGGTCGAGGTCGCCCGGCACCGAGCGCACGTACGCCACCCCGCCCAGCTCCACCACGTCGACCCCGGGCCCCAGCGCCCTCAGCTTTTTGAGGGCGCGCGCCACGTCGTCCTCGCTGACCGGGTCGGCCGCCGAGCCGCGCCGCCGCGCGACGGCGCGCGTCAGCGCCGACAGCGGCACCAAGCCGCCGTCGGCCGGCCGCGACGCCCAGGCGGCCTCGAGCGCCGCCACTCCCAGCTCGTAGTAAAAGTCCCCGAGGCCCAGGAGCTGCGCCCACGCGCCCTTGTTGGACGCCAAGGGGTCCACCCCCACGTTGGCGCACATGGCGTGGAACTGCGCGCGGAAGGAGGGGTCGGCGCGGATGTCGGCGCGGTGGTCGCGCGCAAAGGCCTCGAGCGCCGCGCGGAAGGACGCGAGCTGGCGCCGGGCGGCCTCGGCGGTGCCCTGGCGCGAGGCCTCGCCCGCGGCGCGGTAGAGCTCCTGTGTGTTTTTTTGTGCGGTCGGTCGGGGTTGTGAGTGGGGGTGGGGCGTTGGTTTAGCTGAGGCGGGGAGGAGCGCCAACCCCTCTCTTTGCTCGTGGTTGCGTTTCGACTGCTTGGGCAAAGAGCGTTGGTTTCGTTGGCGGTCGGGCGGTCGCTCGGAAGAAGCGCGCGGGCGTCGGGCGTCGGCGTCGTCGTCTCTGGGCTCACCCTCGCGTTGGCGTCGCGCTGCAGCCCGGCGATCCCCGGCCGGCGCCTCATGGTGGGCCGCCGCCCAGCAGGCTGAGATGTGGACGGAGGTGATGTATGATGCGCAGAGAGAGGTGAGATGTGAGGGAGGCGCGCGAGAGAAAGCCAGAGTCTCGGAGGCACTTGTCGATCGTGGCCGCGCGCTCGTTGTGATGTCTGTGATGCTTTCAAGGTGGTGTCAGGTGGTCGCTGTTGGACAAGTGAGGCGGTGTTGACAGAGAGAAGACGGAGCAGGACCGCCATCGGGTGCATCTGTGGCTTCTTTTCAGGCCTGCGGCGACCGAAGGCGCGTTTCTCGCGTCTCGCCGAACGAAAAAAGAGAGACGACGGCGACGCCAGAGAAACAGAGGATCTCATTTCAAAAGGGCAAAGGAAACACAGCAACCAACAACGCCCGCAAAAGGGGCCTACTCCACCGTCATCATCATCCCGCACGCGCTCGCCACGGGGATGACCGTCGGGTGCCGCTTGCCCAGCGCCGCCGCCTCGTCCGCCGGCGCAAACGTGAAGCGCGCCGCCAGCAGCGACAGCACGACGCGCGCCTCCAAGAGAGCGAGGTGCTGCCCGAGGCAGTTGCGCGGGCCCTGGATGAACGGCAGAAACATGTAGGGGCGCAAGGTCTCGTCAAACTGGTCGTACTCGCCTCCCGGGAGGAAGCGCTCGGGCGAAAAAGACTCGGGGTCGCGCCACTGGTTGTGCACGTGCTGCAGGTGGCAGACGACCATGGCGCCGCGCGGCAGCAGGACGCCGGGGACGATCTCGTCCGCCTCGCGGAGCAGCCGCGTGACCACGGGGACGACCGAGTAGCGCCGCAGGGCCTCCTTGAGGACGGCCAGGGTGTAGTCGAGCCCGGCGTCGACGTCGCGGCGCGGGGGGTCGCCGCGGGGGGTGCCGGTCGCGCCGGGCGCGGCGGCCTCGGGGCCGAACACGCGCCGCGCCTCTGCGCGCACTTTTGCGAGCGATGACGGCGGCGCGCGCGCGAGCTCAAACGTGCTCCACGTCAGCATGGCGGCGCTGGTCTCGTGGCCCGCCAGCAGGAATGTCTTGAGCTCGTAGCACAGCTGCGTCTCGATGGCGGCGGACCAGCGCGCGCCGCTCGCCTCGATGGCCGCGAGCACGCGGTCGAGGATGTCGGCGCGGCGCGGAGGGGCGGCGGCGGGCGCGCCGTTGCCGTTGGCGCCGTTGCCGTTGCCGTTCGTGCCGCTGCCGTTGGCGCCGGTGCCGTTGGCCGCCGGCTCCTGGTCGTCCCCCTTGCGCCCGCCCCGCCTCTTGGCCGCCGTCGACCCCGCGACGACGGCCGCCGCCGCGTCAGGTGCCGCCGAAGCAGCCGCCGCCCCCGCCGTCGCCCCCGCCGCCGCCGCCGCTGCCACCTCGGGCCGGTCCCCCCGCTCGAGCCGCGCGCGCCACCGGTCGCGGATCAGCCCCACCAGGTAGCCGTTGAGCGCGGCCATGCGCGAGCGGAACGCCCACCACGCCGGGATGGGCAGGTACTTGCGGTAGGGCCGCAAGACGCGCGCGTTGGCCTCCTCCATCACGGGCAGGTAGAGCTGCGGGAAGACGCGGTCGCACGCCTCTGGCGGCAGCGACAGCACGGCCTCGCCGATCACCTGGAGCGTCAGCAGCCGGAACTCCTCCTCGACCGAGAACGCGGCGCCCGTGCCGCGCAGGGGCGCCAGCTTGGCCGACAGCCGGTCGGCCGCGCGGCGCGCGATGCCCACGATGTCGTCCAAGATCTCGACCCGCAGCGCGGGGCCGATGAGTGAGCGCTGCTTCTGCCACACGTCGCCGTCGGCGGTGACTAGGCCCGTTCCGAGGATCGGCAAGAAGGGGTGGTAGCTGACGCGCAGCTCCTTGGCGTAGGTCTTGAAGCGCGACTGGAATACGCGCCTGAGGGCGGCGGGGTCGCCGACGACGACGCCGCTGGTGCCGAGGATGCGGAAGCGGACGGGCGGCGGGGGGATGGCGGCGGCGGGAGCAGGGGCGGCGGCGGCTGCGTCGCCCTTCTTTCCGCCGTTTTGCTGCTGCTGCTGCTGCTGCTGCTGCGCCTGCCGCTCGATTTTTTTCCTCGCGTCCACGAGCCACGACTCCATCACGTCCCAAGACCCCTCCCCGCTCGCCTCGGCGCGCAGCAGCGGCATCACGTGGCCGATCAGCGCGTTCCCCCCGCCCGCCGCCGCCGGCGCCGCGCGCCGCAGGCCTAGCTCGATGCGCACAAAGTCGAAGACGGCGCGCGCGAGCCGCGCGATGAGGAAGGCGGCGACGGCGGCGGCGACGGCCAGGGCCAGGCGCGCGCCGTGCGAGGGGGGGGCGGGGCCGGCGGCGGCCGGGGCGGCGGCGGCGGCGCCGCTCGGCGACGACGTCGGCGACGACGACAGCAGGGCCTGGAGCGCGCGCGCCGCGGCGCCGACGGGGTCGGCGGCGAACGACGGCGGGGACGGGGGCGGCGGCGGCGGCGGCGCGGGCGGGGCGCTGGCGAGCACCGCGAGCAGGCGCTCGGGCAGCCAGGATGCGGGGCTCATTGCGATTGTCGTGTCGGGCTCAATCGGACTCCAGACAGAGGGGTGCGCGCGCGGTTGAGGACGGGGAGGAGGGCGCGCGGTCGGGAGCGGGGAGGACGTCGAGAGGGAGGGCGGCGTTGCGCACCACCACACCCGCTCTTTTGTTTTCTCCCAATCCCGCTGTCAATCACCGAGCAGGCGCGCCCAGGCTCCGGCCGATCGATCCGGGGACCGGCGTCGCGAGCTTGTCCGGCGCGCGCGACGGGATTTGCGCGTCCTTGCACCAGGGCAGGGGCGATTGGAGGCAGTGTTTTTGAGTTTTGAGTTGGAGGGAATCAAACTCGCGAGAACAGAGAGAGAGGGGGCTAGGCGCGCGCGCGATACAATTGTTTGGGTCAGGTCGGTCCGTCTGCGTCGTTGAGGGGGGCTGTTGAAGCGGGGCAATACCTGCTGCCGCCGCCGCGCCCTGGATCATAACGAGCGACGCGACGAGGGGGCGACGACGCCGCCGACGACGACGCGCTCGCGCGTCTCCCTCGCTCCCTTTCACCACCGCGTCGCCGGCAGCCGCCTCCCCAGCAGGCCCGCCATCATGTCGAGGCTGTTGCCGTCGGGCGTGAGCTCGTAGCTGCCGCCGGCGTCGTCGACGCCCAGCAAGAAGCCGCTCGGCGACAGGCCCACGATCGTCACGACGGCGCGGCGGCCGCCGTCGTCGGCGCTGTTGCCGCCGCCTCGGCCGGCCTCGTCCGCGTCTTCTGCCGCCGCCGCCGCCGCCTCGTCCGCCGCCCTCGCCGCCGCAGACCCGGGCGCGGGGCCGCCCAGCTCAGGCCCTTCGAGCGCCAGGCGCTGGCCCGAGTGCAGCCACGCCGCGAGGTACCGCTCCTGGAGCGGCGCGAACCCCCGCGCCTCGAGCGACGCGAAGACCGCGTCCAGGCGCGCCAGCACGTGCGCGAGCAGCGCCTCGCGGCGCACCCTGACGGCCGGCGGCGGCGGCGGCGACGGACCGCCTCGCCCCGCCGCCCCGCCTCCGCCGCCGCCCGGCGTCTCTGGCCGCAGCGCGCGCTCCAGCAGCGCGTCCAGGCACGTGGTCGGCGCCCGGTTGGACAGGTTGAGGCCCACGCCCGTCAGGACCGAGAACTGCCCCCCGGAAAAGGTCGTGTGGATCAGCGCGCCGCCGATCTTGACCACGGGCGGCTTGCTCGGCGCGCCGCCGCCGCCTAGGTCGCCGCCGCCGCCGGGCGCGGCGCGGCCCGACGACGGGTCGGGCACGGCCGACAGCGACGGCGAGGCGGCGCCACCCCGCCCGGCGTCGCCTGATACCGCTGCCCCTGCCGCCGCTCCTGCGTCCGCTGCCACCGCCGCCGCGCCGTCTCCCCCGCCGCCAGCGCCGCCGAGGGGCCCGTCCCACGAGCAGTAGATGTCGTTGGGCCACTTGACGCGCAGGGGCAGCGCGTCGGCGGCGGTGCGCGCGGCGCGCGCCACAGCGGCGGCGTCCGCCCCTGCCGCCGCCCCCCCTGTCGCCGCCGCCGCCGCCCGGGCCCCGAGCGCCTCGACGGCCGCCTCGGCCGCCGCCTCGCGCGCGCCCTCGACCACCGCCAGGCACACGGCGTAGTTGACGAACGGCGCCAGCTGCCCGGGGATCCGCAGCGAGCGCAGGCAGGTGAACATGAGGCAGCCGCCGGGCGACGCCCAGCGGTTGCCGCCGCGCCCGCGGCCCTCCTGCTGGCTGTCCGCCACCAGCACGGCGCCCTCGGGCAGCAGGGCGCGCGGGGCCGGCCACCCCTCCGCCGCCTGGGCCGCCGCCTGCGCCGCGAGGGCTGAAGGGCCCGCGCTGTGCGCGCGCATGAACTCCTGCGTCGAGCCGCACTCGCGCGCGTGCAGCAGCACGGAGCCGGCGCGGAGGCCGGAGGCCGGGGGCAGGGGCAAAAATGGGGGGGCTGCGGCGGCGCCAACGCCGGCGCTGCCGCTGCCGTTGCCGCTGCCGCCGGGCTCTGGAAGGCCCAGCGCAGCGCGCTCCTCCGCCGCGAGGGCCGCCGGGCGCGCGTTCCGGAGCGTGCGGAAGAACAGGGCCGCGTCAAAGGCGTCGGGGGGCACGTCGCCCAGGCGCACCGGGCGCCCGTAGGGGCCGCCGGCGGCGGCGGCGCCGCGGAAGCGGCGGAAAAAGTCGTCGCGGCGCGAGGGGGACTCGGCGGCGACGCCCAAAATGAGAGGGGGGAGGGGGCCTGGGGGTGGCAGTGGGGGAGGTGCTGCTGCGGGGGGCTGGGGCGCGACCATCGCGGCGACCGTAGACCAGAGTCGTTTGACCAGGGGGGTCGGTTGACCCGCGGCAGCAGCAGGGCGCCGCCGCCGCCCGAGAAAGCGAGGGAGCCGCGCCGCCGTTGCCGCTGCCGCCCCCGCCGCCGCCGCCCCGGCCGCCGCCGCCGCCGGCCCGCGCGCCGCCGTGGGGCCGCCGCGCGCTCGACGCGATGCGCCGCTTGTCGGGAGGTCTGGGCGGCGCGTGCGGGCGGCGGCAGGGGAGCGAGCGGGGTGGGTGTGGTGCATTCGCCACGGGAAAGAGAGAGAGAGAGGGGAGGAGGAATTGGCGTTTCGGAAAAAATGGTGGTTTTGCGGATGCAGCTCGAGGGGCTCGGTCGCGGGCCGCGGTGCGCGTGAGATGAATGTATGTCTGTGCAACAGTGAGAGGAAGTCGGTGGTGCGTGAGAGTCGTTCAAGAGGTGGACAAGTCTTGATCCCCCTTCAAACAGAGAGCAAAACGCCTACTCGATCGCACACGCACCACACTCTTATTTCATTCTAACACACTCCTGCTGCAACATCGCAGGACCTCTCTTGACCGCCCAAGCCCATCCGCAGCAGACGAACGCTTGAATCACCAAAAACAGCAGAATCAGGTTTCAAAAAAGTGCCATCTGTGTACGCGCAAGGGAGGCAAATCCAATGCGTTTGGCGCAGATCAACGAATAGTTTCGCGGATCATGGACGGCGGCGCGCGCCGCCGCTCGACAGCGGCAGCAGCAGCAGCGGCCGCCGCAGCAGCAGCGGCCGATGCCGCGCCGCCGCTCGACGACGACGACCACCGCGGCGCGCGCGTGGGTTACCGCGTCGACTCGGCCGGGCGCGACCTCCTGCTGCGCAAGGCGGCGGGCGGGGAGCAGCAGCCGCAGCAGCGGTGCCGGCAGCCGCCGCAGCATCCGCCGCAGCCGCGCCAGCAACAACAGCGCCGCCCGCCCGCCGCCATCGTCCCGCCCCTGCCTGCGACGTCGGCGCAGGCGCGCGGCCTGCTGCTGTCGCAGGCGGCCGCCGCGCACCTCCGCGACGCCGCCGACTGGGACGACGACGACGAGGCGCCCGCGCGCGGCATGGGGCTCCGCGCCGCCGCCCGCGACGACGTGGGCCTGCCCGTGAACGACGTTCTGCGCGCCCTCGCGACGCAGGCGGCGCTCGGCGCGAGCAGCGCCGAGGAGGAGGAGGGCGACGAGGGCGGCAACGGCGACGGGAGCGGCGAGGGCCTGCCGAGCGTGATGTTTGCGCGCGTGCCCGGGGCCGCTGCAGCAGCAGCAGCGGCCAAGCATCGGACCGGCCCCCAGTCCCGCGGCGTCCGCGGTGGTCGGCCGCGAGGGGGAGACGAGGAGGGTGGCGGCAACGGCGACGGAGGCGGCGGCGGCAGCAACGGCAGCGGCGGCGATGAAGGCAACGCCGAGGATGAGGCGCCGACGCCCGTCTTTGGTCGCTACGCGGCGGCCACCGCCGCGCCCCACGTGCCCGCCGTCTACCACGTGCGGGCGGCGCGCGCTCCCCTGCCGGGGGCGTCGCAGCGGCCGCCGCCGCCACCGCAGCAGCAGCAGCAGCAGCAGCAGCAGCAGACGACGCCGTCGGGCGCGCTTGGGGTGGGACGGCGCCCGAGCGCGCTGAGCGCGCTGTTTGGCCGGACTTCCACGCCGCCGCCGCCCGCTGCCGCCGCCGCCCAGGCCCAGCCGCCCCGGCAGTCCCAACAGCAGCAGCCGCAGTCGCACCCGCGGCGGCGCACCCGAGACGGGCCGCAAAGCCGCGAGCGCGCGGGCGGCGGCGGCGTCCGCCCCTCTGATGCTGCCGCAGGCAAGAAGCCGCGGTTCTCGGTGCGCGAGCCGTCGGCTGCTGCTGCTGCTGCTGCTGCAGCAGCGGCGGCGGCAGCGGCCGGCGCGATGCCTCCGCCGACGGCCCGCCGGCACCCCTCCTCGGCCGCCGACGCCGGGCGCCAGCAGGAGCAGCAGCAGCAGCGGCAGCAGCAGCGGCAGCAGCAGGGGGACGCGGGCGGGCGCACGTCGTCCCTTTTCGCGAGCCAGCCCACAGCCCACAGCCCCTCCCAACAGCAGCAGCAGCAGCATGAGCAGCAGAAACAGCATCAGCATCAGCATGAGCAGCAACAGCATGAGCAGCAGCAGCAAGTCCCGCCGCAGACCGCCCGCGCGGGCCCTATTGCCTTTGCGCCGCCGCTGCCGCCGCCGTCGTCGCCCGCGGCCGCCGCCGCAGCGCCGCGCGACGGGGTGCCCTACGCCACGCCCGTCGCGCGGCGTCCGGCGCCGGGGGGCCCTTCCATGCTCTTCCAGACGCCCGCCGCGCCGTCCGCCGCCGAGCGCGACATGTGGGAGGACGCCCAGCCGCACCAGCAGCAAGCGCAGCAAGCGCAGACGGGTCGGCGGCGGGCGAGGGCGGCGCGGGCGGGGGCGGCGGCTGCGGCGGCGACGGCCCCCACCCCCGCGCCGCCGGCCACTTCGCTTCGCGAGCTGCTGCGCGCGTCAGAGCCCGCGGCGGCGGCGACCACCATGCCGCCGCCCCGCATGCCGCGCCCCTCGCCGCTGTACGGGCCCGCGCCGCACAAGCAACAGCACCACCAACAGCAGCAGGCGCCATTGACCGTTGGGCGGCGCGCGGGCGCAGGCGGCGGCGGCGCTGGCGGCGGCGGCGGCGGCGGCGCCCTCGCGCTGACGCCGCTCGCCGACTCTGCTCTCGGTCCCGACTTTGACCCGGTCGCGGCCATGACCGCCCAGCGCATCGCCCAGCGCGGCTTCATGGCCGCCTTGCCGGCGCCCGACCCGTCGGCCCCCTCGCCGCGCCGCGCGGGCCCCGGGCCCGCCGCCGTCTGGGGCCTTGGTCGCGGCGCGGGCGGTGGCGGAGGCGGCGGCGGCGGCGCGGGCGGCGGCGGCGGCGGCGCCCTTTGCGCCCGGCTGGCGGCCCTGGTGCGCACCATGCGCGGGCATCAGGACACCGCTCGGGCCATGATGGCGGCCGCGGCGCGCGGCGAGGAGGGGCCGAGCGGCGGCGGCGGCGTCGGCGTCGGCGACAGCGCGGCCGCCGCAGGAGAAGAAGGCTCGAGTGCCGGCGGCGAGGGCTTCGGCGGCGGCGGCGGCGGCGGCGGCTCGAGCCTGGCGCTCACGGTGATGTCCGCCGGGCTGCAGGTGGAGGCGCACACGGTGCGCGTGGTCGCGCGCGGGGACGACGAGGGCGGCAGGCGCCTGGCGGGCCGGGTCGTGTGCGTGCTGATGCCGCACGTGCCCGTCGGCGGCGGCGGGGGCGGCGGCGGCGGCGGCGCCGGGGGCGGAGGCGGGCGCGGGCCCGGGCGCCCCCCGGGCGGCGGCGGCGGCGGCGGCCTCTCGGCCGTCCCCTGCGCCTTCGACCTCGTGCCCGGCTCGCGCCTGTGCGTGCACGCCCCCTGGTGGCACCTGCCCGGCCCGCCCGCCCCGGGTTTCGGGCGCCGGCCGCCGTCGCTGCCATGCCTGCTGGCGCACGCTGTGACGGCGGCGCCGCCCGCCGCCGAAGAGCCGTCGCTATTGCACGCGTCGCGCGACGGCGACGGCGACGGAGACGGCGACGGGGACGGCGGCGGCGGCGGCGGCGCGCCCGCCCGGGCCGCGCCCGCCTGGGGCTCGCCGCTGCAGATGCACGACGGGGGAATGGAAGGTGGCGCGAGTCCTGCCGCGGCCCCGCAGTACCGGCAGTATCAGCAGCAGCAGCAGCAGCACCGGGCGTGAGCGGTGGCGGCGGGCGGATTGGCCGAGGCGTGCGCGGGCGGCGGGCGACGACAGACACGCGAGGGGGCGGTCGTCGAGAGATGGGGGAGCTTTGTACAATGATGACTAAGAGCGAGCGCACGCAAGCGACAATGACGCACATGACACTCGACACCTCTAGCATGCATGCAATACCCGACGCGCAAATCCACAGGGATGTGTTTGTTACACGAGGTAGGGAAAAAAAGGAGCGCGGCGACGAGGTGCGGCAAGGCGCCGCGCCGACGACGACGAACGGGCGAGGGAGGGGGGGGAGGGGACGAGAAGGATTTCCAGGGTAGGGTTTGTTCTGTTGTTTTTGTTGGGGGGGAGGGTAGTGCAGACAGAGGAATCGGGCATACATCGCGGTGTCGGCGGCGGCAGCCCTCTCTCGTCCCTCTCGTCGCCCGAGCCCCCTCCCTTCTTTTCACTCCTGCCCGGCGGCGCCGGCGGCGCCGGCCGCCAGCCGCGCGTCCTCGAGCCGCTGCGCCACCGCGCTCACGCTCGGCGCGGGCTGCGCCGCCCGCGCCGCCTTGGTGGGCGTCGGCTGCCCCGAGGCCGAGGGCGTCGCGCGCGCCTGCAGGTAGGCGTCCAGCCTTCCGCCCGCCGCCAGCACAAAGCCGAGGAACAGCGGCGGCGGCTTGCCCGGGCGCGTCTTGAACTGTGGTTTGTCGGTTTTGTTTTGTTTCGTTGTGTTTTTGTTTTGAGTTGGGGCAGGTTTGGTTTGGTGTGTATGAACGGGGCGGGTGGGGATGTGGTGTCGTATCGGGTTGGGTTGGTTGCTGGTCGATTTCGATGCGTAGATATAAAAGGGGGCGGCCGAAAGGTGCCGCCGCCCGTTTGCTCTTGCCGCGAGCGCCCCCCGTCGCCCCCTGCCAAAAGAGACGCAACCCGATCGAGAGAAAAAAAAGCCGTCTCTCCCTCTCTCTCACCTCCGGGTGGAACTGCGCCGCCACGTAGAACGGGTGCCCAGAAGGGTTGTCCTCCAATTCCAGGATCTCCATGCGCTCCCCCGACTCGTCCTTTCCCACGAAGCGCATGCCGGCGGCCTCGAGCCGAGGCACGAGCGCCGGGTTGACCTCGTAGCGGTGGCGGTGCCTCTCCGACACGTCGACCTCCCGCGCGTACAGCTTTGCCGTGGCGCACCGCATGGTCTGCAGCACCGTGCGGCGCGCGCCCAGGCGCATGGTCCCGCCCATGTGCTCGGTGCTGATCTCCGGCATGAACACCACGGCCGGGTGGGCCGTGGCGGGCGTGAACTCGGCGCTGTCAGCGTCGGCAATCCCTAAAACGCTGCGCGCGAATTCGACGACGGCCAGCTGCATGCCGAGGCAGACGCCCAAATAAGGGACCTTGTTCTCGCGGGCGTAGCGGGCTGCCGCGATCTTGCCCTCGGTGCCGCGCGTGCCGAAGCCTCCGGGGACGAGGATGCCCTGGGCGGCGCGCACGGTGGCCCAGGCGGCGGCGTGCTTGTCGGCGGCGCTGCCTGCGCCGCCGCCGCTGCTGCCGCCGCCGCCGCCGCCGCCGGCTGCTGCCGTCATTGCCTCCGCCGCCGCGCCCCCGCCCCCGCCATCCGCCCCGCCCTGCCCCCCCGGCGGCACCTCCTCCAGGTGCGCCGCGTCCACCCAGTCGAGCACCAGCCGCAGGTTGGCCGCCAGGCACGCGTGCTGCAGCGACTTGACCACCGACAGGTAGGCGTCCGACAGCCCCGTGTACTTGCCGATCAGCGCGATGCGGACAGGCGTCTCTAGGGCGTCCCACCGATCGGCGATGTCGGCCTTCCACCGGCGCATGTCGAGCCTGCCCGAGACTTGCGCGCCCAGGCCCAGGACGCGGCACACGGTCTCGTGCGCCCCTTGCGCCTGCATCAGCAGGGGGACGCGCCACAGGTTGGACACGTCGTGCATGGTGAGGACGCTCTCCTGCGGCACCTGGCAAAAGAGCGCGAGCTTCGCGCGCGCGCCCGCGTCGAGCGGCTCGGCGCAGCGGCAGGCGAGCAGGTGCGGGTGCAGGCCGAGGCTGCGCAGCACGGCGACCGAGTGCTGCGTGGGCTTGGTCTTCTGCTCGCCGACGACGCCGATGACGGGCACGAGGGAGACGTGGATGACGCAGATGTTGCCCTGGCCGACGCTGCCGTTTTTTTTTTTTTTTTTTTTTTTTTTTGGTGGCGTCGTTTTTTGGTTTTTGGTTTCTGGCGAGCGGAGACGGCGCCTCTTCCCTCCCCCGCCTTGACCCCCCCCTAACCCAAACGAACGCACGCGCGCAAGGAGCAAAAGCGCAGAAAACCACACCACGCACCAAACACTCAAGCGCGCGCACACGACGCGCCGCCCCACCCCAAAAAAAACACGCACCGGAACTGAAACTGCCTCAGCGCCTCGACAAAGGGCATCGACTCGATGTCGCCCACCGTGCCGCCCAGCTCGATCACGCACACGTCCGGCGCGCCGCCGCGCCCGTCCACCGGCTCCCTGGCCACACGCTCGATCCAGTCCTGCACGGCGTCCGTCACGTGGGGCACGACCTGCACCGTCTTGCCGAGGTAGTCGCCGCGGCGCTCGCGCTCGAGGACGGCCTGGCGTTGTTGTTGTTTTGGGGGGGCGGCTTTCGGTTGCGAGGAGGGTGGGCGTTTTGCAGCGCTCGCCGGGGCGGCGACGGCGTCCGGCGGCGTCGTCGGCGGCGTCGGAGGCGCGCGCTCGCTCGATCGGTCGCACCTGGTAGACCTTGCCCGTGGTCAGGTTGTTGTCGCGCGTGAGGGTGATGTCCAGGAAGCGCTCGTAGTTGCCGAGGTCGAGGTCCACCTGTGTTGTGACGTTGGGTTGGGTCGAGGGAGGGGGCGGGCGATCAGCGGGCGATTGGGCGCGCCGCCGAAGAAAAAAGGAGAGGGGGGAGGGAGGCAAAAAACCGTCTCCCTCTCTCTCTCTCCCCCCTCCTCCCTCCCCTTCCTCTCTCTCGCTTCCCCCTCTCTCGAGCCGCACGCGGGCACACGCACCTCCCCGCCGTCGTCCAGCACGAAGACCTCGCCGTGCTCAAAGGGGGACATGGTCCCGGCGTCGATGTTGAGGTAAGGGTCGATTTTGATGCTCGTGACGCGCAGGCCGCACTGCTTGAGCAGCACGCCGATGGAGCTCGCCGTGACGCCCTTACCCAGGCCCGACACGACGCCGCCCGTGACGACGACGTATTTCATCGCGGCCGCAGCTGGTCGGGATCCGTGCCGCTGGGGGGCGGCCGTGCCAAGGAGGCGGCGCGTTCCTCTCCTTGGCGATTGCTTCCGTTTTTCGTTTTTGAAACTTTGGACTTTGCGGCTGCTCGTCTCTCTCGCGTCGCTGGTGATCGGCGCTCAGTCAGTTTGGTTTGATCTGTTGATGCAGGTAGGTGCCTCGGGTTCTAATAGTTTGTAAAGTCGTGCGTTTGAGGCGCGGCTTTGAGGGTTTCCCGGCAATACAAGCGGGCGCTCCGGCGAGCGCGAGCGGCGGCAACGGGCGGCAACGTCGGCGCTCGCGCGGCCGATTTCGCTCTCGTGGCCGATTGGTGTGCCTCTCCTTCTTTCTCCCCGAGTCCGAGAGCAAGACACGCACCGCACAGCACAAAACAACAACAAAAGCATCGCCTCCAACAAGGCACGCAAAAACAGCCGGCGCCGGCCCTCTCGTTCCCTGCTGGGAAAAACACACAAGGCAAAAAGCTCGCGTCGGCGACGACGACGCAACAGAAAAAAAATCAGCAGGAGAACAAACAACAACAACAACAACAAGCATATGGAGGGCGCCGCACCCACCACCGCCAGCGAGGGCGCGGCCAAGCAGCCTGTCGCCGAGGCGACGTCGCCGCCGCGAGAGGGCAAGGCTCCGGCCGAGCCCGCGGCGGCCGGCGGCGCAGTCGCCGCCAGCCCTCCGCCTGCGGGCGCCGTTGCCGCCGCCGCCCCCACCGCCGCCCCCACCGCCGCCAGCGGCCTCCGCTCCTTCGGCGAGCTCTCTACGCTTCCCAACTGCATCCGCGTCAGCAGTGTCGTCTACCTAAGCAACGTGGTCGAGCGCGCGAGCCGCATGCTTGGGATCGGGGGGCAGAGCGCAGCAGCGACGACGACGGATGGCACGGCGGCGGTGGCGGCGCCGGCGGCGCCGGCGGTCGAGGGCGGCGGCAGCAGCACGCCGCCGCCGCCGCCGCCGGCCGAGGGCGCAGTGGTCGCGCAAACGTTTGACACGGTGCACATCGTCGCGCTCGGCATGGCCATCTCGCGCGTCGCCACCATCGGTAAGGGAGGGGTCGGTGGCTGGTTTGGGGCGACTTGTTTTCCTACGTCCTCCCACTCGCCCGCTCGCCCATCCCTGCCTTCCGCCGCCCAGCGACTCATTCGCCTCCTCCTCCCCCCCGCTCAAAAAAACAAAACAATAACACAGTATCCGCGCTCAAGGCGCGCGCTCCGCACCTGGTCACCGTCGTCGAACTGACCATCATGCCCATCGCCGACTCGATCGAGTTCACGCCGGCCATATGCGTGACCGTGCGCAAGGCCGAGGGCGCCGGCGGGGCCGAGCTCGCCGCGCTGTCGGCGCCGCTGCTCGCGGGGCACGAGCTGCTGCAGCCGCACCCAAAAGCCCTGCCCGTGGCCAACGACCGCATCTCCCTCGAGGGGGACGTGCCGGGCGGCAGGACGACGGGGCGAACGGGCGGCGGCGGGCGCGGCGGGCGCGGCGGGCGCCGCCACGGCGGCGGGCGGGGCAGCGGCGGAGGCGGGAGGCCGGCCCGCGGCGGCGGCGGCGGCGGCGGCGGCGGATCGGGCGGCGGGACGGCCGGCGAGACTGGCGGCGGAACTGGTGGCGGAACGGGAAGCGGCACAGGGGGCGGCGGCGACGGCGGTGGCGGCGCCGCGGCTGGGCCGCCGGCCGTGGTTTAGGTGTCAGAAGCTTACGACGTACGCACACCACACACCGAGGGAGGGAGAGAGGGGTTTCCGTTGCTGCTCGAACGCCGGCCGCGGCCGGCGTCTCTTTCTTTCCCCGCTCAAATCAAGCAGCGCGCCGGCGTCTTGTTTGTTTCTCGCACTCGCACACACACACACCGTCTGAACCCAACCCCCTACCCCTGCGCACACGGTTCACAACAACAAGACTTCTAGGCGCTAGCGCTCCCGGCCTCTTTGATTTCGCCTTTGCATCAATCCTCTCCTCCGCGTCCCACTCCCGCGAGAACGCGAGTCGCCGCGTCGCCGTCCGCTTGTTGCGCGCCAGACGCTTTGCCCCGATCGCCGACAGGACAGGCCACAACTGATCGCCCCCCCGGAAAGCGATCCCTGCCCGGACGGCTCACCATTCGTTCATCCAATACTGCACATCCCTTACGACTCATCTCGCCCGCGCGCGCGACAGCGGCAACCGCGGGACGGAGTTTGAAAGAGAGACAGCTGCCCCTACTTCCTCACGCGTCACGGCCTGGCGGCTTCGTTGTCAGCGCGCGCGGTCGAGCGTGCGGCTCCGTGACAGGGCGCCCTGCACGACGGCGGCATCAGCTGGAGCGTCCGCAGGACCAGCAGCAGCGATGGCGCCGCCGCCGCCGCCGCCGCCGTTGCCAACGCGCGCCTCGTCCTTGTCGCCGTCGTCGTCGTCCGCTGCCTTTGCCACGCTCCGCGCGGGAAGGATCACGCTGCGCGCCCTGCCCCGGGCCCCGCTGTCCGAGTCGGACCTGGCCGTGCTCGCCGCAGTCCTCCGCGACGCCGAGGCGCGCGCCCCGGCGGCTGGCCCGGCGGCCGCCTTGCCGCTCGCCGCCGTCCTGCGCGCGTACGAGCGCGTGCTGCCGGCCGTCGGCGTCGACGCCACCCGGGACGTCCGCGTGTACCGGGCGCTGCTCGGCTGGGGCGTCGAGGGGTGCGCGTCGGGCCAGACCGCCGGCGGCTGGTGGGCGCGCCTGCGGCGCGAGCGCCGAGGCCGCGCCGAGCTGCTGCTACTGGGCAAGGCGGCGCCGCCAACAGGAGCAGCACCAGCGGCAAAAGCAACCACGGCAGCAGCAGCAGCAGCAGCAGCAGCAGCAGCAGCAGCAGCAGCAGCGACGACAACACAAACGCCCGAGGCACCACCGCGGCCGCACGACCCCCAGCTCCTCCGCCGCCGCCGGCTGTTTGAGGCCTGGCGCGCGCGCGCGGCCGCGCGGCCGGCCGGACGCGAGCTGACAGCCGCCGCCGCCGCCGCGCTCCGCGCAGGCGCGGCCTCCCGCCTGCTGCTGGCCTGGCGCGCCGCCGCGCGCGCGAGGCGGCGGCTGCGCGAGGGGACGTCGGCCTTTGCCCTCGAAAGGCGGCGCCGCAGGCTGCGCGCGGCGCTGCTCGCCTGGGGCCGCGCGAGCTGGGGTCAGGCGCGCGCCCGAGAGGCGCTCGGCCTGCTTGCCGCGCGGCGGTGCGCGCGCGCCGCCGTCTCGGCGCTGCGGGCGTGGCGCGCCGCGGCCCTCGAGCCGCGCCTCGCCCGGGAGGCCGACGAGCGCGCGGAGGCGTTCCGTGCGCGGCGCGTGCTGTCGGCCTCGCTCGCTCGGTGGCAGCTGGAAGCGGCGCGCGAGGCGGCGGCCGGCGCGGCAGCGACGCGGCGGCGGCGGGCGACGCTCTCCCTGGCGCTGTCGGCGTGGTCCTCCGGCGCGCGCCTCGCCGCTCTCGGGCGCCAGGCGCGCGAGGAGGCGTTCGGGGGGCGCGCGACCGGGCGGCGCGCCGCGCTCGCGCTGCGCGCGTGGGCGGAGGAGGCGCGCCACGCCGAGCGGCGACGGCGGGCGGCCCTGTCGCTGGCGCTCGGCTCGTCCGGGCGCGCGTTGCTGTCCCGCGCGCTCGGCGCGTGGCGGCAGGCGGCGTCCCGGTCAGCGCACCTGGCGCGGCGCTGCGAGCAGGCGCGCGGGCGCTCGCGCGCCGCGGCCCTGTCCCGTGCGCTCCGCGCGTGGCGCCAGCACGCGGCGCGGCTGTCCGCGCGGCGCCGGGCGGCCGAGGACCTTTGCTTGCGCTCGGGGCGCCGCGCGGCGGCCGCCAGCCTTGCCGCCTGGCGCGACGAAGCCCTCGAGCGGCGGCGGCGAGCAGGGGCGGCGGCAGAGGCGGCCGAGAGGCGGCGCCAGGCGGCCCGGGCGGCGGCTGTCCTGGCCGGCTGGCGCTCGGTCGCGCGCGCGCTGGCCGGGCTGCGGGAGCGGCGGCGCCTCTTCGGCGCGCGGGCGCGGCGGTCGGGCGCGGCGGGCGCCTTACTCGCGTGGCGCGCGGCGGCGGCGTCGCAGCGGGCGGCCGGGCGCGCGCGCGAGGCGCGCGCGGCGGAGCAGGCGGCGCGCGGCCGCGCCAGGGACTGCCTGCTGGCGTGGCGGCGGGTCACGCGCGACGCGCGCGACGCGCGCGAAGAGCGCAGGCGGCGCGAGACGGCCGAGGCCGCCGAGGCGCTCGGCGGCCGCTTCGCGAGGCGCTCGGCCCTGGGCGTGCTGCGCGCGTGGCGGTCGGCGGCCTCGGCAGCGCGCGACCGGCGGCGAGTCTTGGGGGAGGCGGCGGCGGCCGCGAGGGCCAAGGCGGCGGCGTGCGCGGCCCTGCGTGTCTGGCGCGAGGCCGCGGCGCAGCGGCGCGACGACGCCCGCCTCGCCGCCGCCGCCGAAATCGAAAGGCGGGCGCGCCGCCGCCGCGCACTCCAGGCTGGCGCGCTCGGCGCTTGGCGGGAGCAAGCTCGGGCGGGGAGAAACGCGTCGGAGGCGTGCGACGCGGTCGCGCGCTCTGTCGGGCAGAGGCGGGCGCTCGCCTCGCTGAGGGCGTGGGCGGCAGCGGCGCAAGAGGGGGGCGAGCAGCGGCGGCGGCAGCAGCGGCAACGGCAGCGGCAACAGCAGCGGCGCGAGGAGGAGGCAGCGGCGGCGGCTGCGGCGACGGCAGCGGCAACAGCAGCAGCGGCGGCGGCCGAGGCGGTCGAGGAAGCAGCCGCCGTAGCAGAGGCAGAGGCGGAGGCCGTCGCCGCCGAGTGCTGGGTCAGGATGGTCAAGGCCCGCGCCCTCGCGGCCTTGGTCTTTGCCTCGCGCGCGCCGTTGTCGCCGCCATCGCCGCCGCGGTCGCCGTCGCCGCCGCAGTCGTTGTCGCCGTCGGCGGCGGCGGCGGCGGCGGCGGCGGCGGCCGCCGCTGGGGATGAGGGGGAGCAGGAGGTCCGAGCGGTGGTGGCGGCGGCCGCCGACGCAGCGGCAAGGACCAAAAACGTCGCCCTCGAGGCGGGGCCGCAAGGCGACGACGACGACGACGGCGACCGGGACGCCCCACGCGTGCGCGCAGCGGCGGCCCGGGCGCACCTGCTCCTTCTTGCGCGCGCTTGGGCGGGCTGGCGCGCCGCCGGCGGCGGCGACGCGGCCGCCGGCGACGACGCGGCCTCCGCCCGCGACGCCGCCGCCGCTCGGCGCTCCCGGGCGACGCTGCAGGCCCGCGCCCTCGCCGCGCTGGCGGCCAACGCGGCGCGCCGGGGGCCGAGGGCGGCGGCGCGCGAGGCCCCTGGGAGGCGCGCCGCCGTGTCGCTCGCGGCCCGCGCGCTGGCGGCGTGGCTCTCGGCGGCGGAGCGAGGGGCGCGGCGGCGGCGACGGCGGCCGGCGGCGGAGGCCTCGGGAGCGTCCCTCGCCATGGTGTGCTAGGGACCGCTTCGGGGTGCGACGCAGGCGCTTGGCAGGAGCAACGCTGCGAGCGAGCCGCAAGGAAAGACGCGACAGGTGCGACTCGGCAGGCGGCGGCGGGCAGCGCCGGGTGGCGACGGCGGCGGCGGGGCGAGCGAGCGGCCGAATTAAGCACGCGGGGCCCGCTCGGCAGCGCCTGGCCTCCACACCAACCCTACCTCTTTCCTCTCCCCCCTTCCTCGACACGTAGCGCGCGACTGCACCTGGCTAGTAGTACTAGCCTCTTCTCTGTTCTGACCCCCGCGAACCCCGCACCGCCTCTGCCTTTTCCGCGCGCACCCCCTGTGGCGTCCTCTCCCCTCGTCCTCCTCCTCCCCTTCTTTGCGTCGCGCGAGGCCCGTACTGCCCCGAATAAGCGCGCCGCTTCCCGCCGGCCGTCGCTGAGATCCCCACCGAGGCGCAATAACCGCGCAGTCCCGACCCGGCGCGCCGCCCGGCGCGACGATCGCGATCACAAGCGAAGAAACTCGCTATTTTTCTCTCCGTCCCCCGTCTTCCCTCGAATTGCGACCCTCGAAAGGCTCCGCTACCGTGCCGGCACGCGCAGATCGTCGGTGGGTGCCCTGATACGGCCTAGGGACGCGGAGTCGGGGGACTCGGGGCGATCGCGCGCTCACAACGCGTGGAAGGGAGGAGATTCTCCTCCCTCCTCAGGAGGAGGGGGGGGTGAGGGCGGCGGCCGCTTCCCGCCGACGCCCGCCGACGCTGACGGCCCAAAACATCACATTCCCAAAAAAAACGCCTGCCCCCCTCCCGCCCAAGCAAAACAACAGATCTGCGGCCCCCCCACCCCGCCCTCCTTCCCCTCTTTCCCTCTTTCTTTATCACTCGGGGAGAGGACACTCTGCTGTCTTTGTCCATACCTCGATTCCCCCGCGACTTGTCACTCCCTCTCTTTGTTGTCGGCCAGCCCCTCTTTCGATCCCGGATCGTCGTCGTCGTCCGAAAAACAAGCGCTCAAAAAAAAAGGCGTGGGCGCTCATTGCCATTTCCCCCTCCCCCTCCTCCTCCACAGTTTCCCGGATTCGCCAAGTGTCGCAAACCGACCTTGTGGCCCGCGCCCTCACGAGACCGTCGCGAGTCGTGCGCCCCTCCAACCCGCCCCTTCCACGTGCCGGTCGGTCTGTTTTCAAGATCCGTCGCCTCCCCGCCCCCCAAAGAAAAATTCGCCGCCCGCGCTCCATCTCGAAACACAAAAAATTCAACAAGATTTTCTACCCGCGCGTTCGTTCCGTTTCGTTCCGTGCAACCCCCCCCCCCACCACCCCTGCCTTTGCCCTGCCTTTGCTGATTTCCCATCGCACTCTCCCCTCGTTTCTAAGCAATCCACCCCCCGCACCATTCATCAAAAAGCCCCTATCCAGCCAAACTTGCTCGGCCTTTTTTCTCCCCTCCTTTTCCCCGCCGCCGTTGCGACGTCCCCCGGACCCTCAAACAACAAAGAACGCACGCGTCCGTACAATGGCGGCCAAGGCACCCGCCTCGGCCGCTCTCAGCGATCACCACGACGACAGCAGCGACGACGACCAAGCGACGGCCCTGACCGTCCCCGTCCCGACCGCCGCGCCCCCCCGCGCCAACGGCAACGCCCGCGTGCATTCCGGTGGCGGGGCGCCCGCCCCCGCGCCCGCGCCGCCCCCCCCCCGCCCGCGCGCCTCGCTCGAGCTTGGGCTGCCGCCGACGCCCGGCCTGGGCGGCGGCGCCGCCCACGCGCGCGCGCCGCCGCGCCAGCGCTCGCCCTCGGTGCGTCGCCCGCTGAACCTGCGCCGCCAGCGCCGCCGCACCTCGTGCTCGCCGATCGAGGCCGGGGAAGAGGCCGAGGAGGCCGCGACGAGGACGACGGCGGGCGGCGGCGGCGGCGGCGGCGGCTGTGGCCGTTTCCGCGGCGGCCGCAGCGTCTCTAGCTCGGGCGGGACGGACGCCGACGACCTGTCTTCCTCGATGCTGCAGTGCAGCGAGGAGCCGGCGTGGGCGATGGCGGCTGGGCCGCCGCCGCCGCGCGCCCCGCCCGCGACGGCCGGGCCTGGGCAGCAGGCGCGGGCCGGCGACGGCGCTGCCGCCGCGGCGCCCAACCCGCTTCCGCCGTCGGCGCGCGCTCAGCAGCAGCAGCTGCAGCAGCAGCAGCAGCATCACCACAGCAGCAAGGCGGGCGGCGCGCTGTCGGGCCTCGCGTGCCTCGGCGTCGCCCGGCCCCACCCGCTCCGCCGCCTCCGCGCCGATCACGGCGGCCAGCTGCAGCAGCACCAGCGCCCGCGCCGGCCGCACGCCGCGCTGCGCCGGAAGGACGGCGGCGGCGGCGGCGCGCCGACGGCCGAGACCGCCGCCGCCGCGCTGGCGCTGGCCGCCGCCGCCGCGCCGCCGCCGCCGCCGCCGTCCTGGGCGTGGCCGGCGCCCGGCGCGTGGGCCGACGGGGAGGAGGAGGAGGACGGGCAGGGCGGCGCGCTGACGGCGGACCTCCCGCCGATCTTCTCGCCCGCGCCGGACGACCCTGTCGACCCGCGCGCCGTGCAGGTGCTGGCGCGCATGTCGGCCGCCGGCGCCACGGCCGTGGCCGCCGAGCAGCGCGGCGGCGGCGGCGGCGGCGGCGGCGGCGAGCCGGCCGACCCCGGCGCGGAGGCCGTCGCGCACCTGCGCGCCAAGATCGTGCTGCGGCTGCAGTACGCGGCCAGCGCCTTCTTCCAGCGCGCTCAGAGCGACGCCGGCGCCAGCGGACGCGAAGCCCCGCCCCTCTCGTCGTCCTCGTCGCTGCTGCCGCCGCCGCTGCCGCCGCCGCACAAGCCACCGCCGCCGCCGGAGGAGCTGCTCCGCGCGCTGCGGCTCTTCGACTCGGCCGCCGCCAGCACGGGCGCCTACGAGCGCGCCGTCGAGGCCGCGCGCGTCGCCATCCAGGCGCTGCACGAGTGCCCGGGCGCGCTCCCCGCCGCCGGCTCGGACTCGGCCGCGGGCGCCAAGGCAGAGGCCTCTGCCGCCGCTGCCGCCGCCGCCCAAAAGGCGGCCGCCGCCATCGCCGCCCGCCCGGCCACGCCGACCGCCGCCGCCGCCGCCGCCGAGGCCGCCTTGGAGGCAGCCGCCGCCGCCGAGGCCGCCTCGGAGGCCGCGGCCGCCGCCACGGCCTCGTCCTTCAGCCCGGGCACCATGGCCGCGCTCGCCGCCTGGTCGGCTGCCGACCGCCAGCTCGCCATGCTCAGCGCCGCCAGCCTCTGGGTCGCGGCCAAGTACAGCGGCGCGAGCGCCACGCCGCGCACGTCGGGCCCGTCGGCCGCCGCCGCCAACGCCAACGCCAACGCCAGCGCTGTTGACGCCGACGCCGACCACGCCGCCGACGCCGACGCCGACGCCGGCGGCAATTGCCGCGCGGGCGCCCCTGCCGCGCCGCCGCCGCCGCCGCCGCCGCCGCCGCCGCTGCGGGGCGAGCGCCCGCTGACCGCCGCCGAGATCCTGGCCGCGCTGGGCATGCACGCGTTCGAGCTCGAGTGCCCGCTCGGCACCGCCTCGGCGCTCGAGGTCGCGCTGCGCACGTGCCCCGAGGGGTACCGCATGGCGCTGCTGTGCTGCCCGTCGTCGTCGGCGGCGTCCTCGTCCTCGGCGGCGCCGTCGTCCGCCCCGTCGTCCGCCCCGCCGGCCGCCGCCCCCCCCGCCGCCCCGGCCGCGTTGCCCGCGTCGCCCGCGTCGCCCTCGCCCGCGCCGCCGGCCCACGCGCCCGTCTCGTCCTCCTCCTCCGCCTCCCCCGCCGCCGCCCCCGCCCACGACCACGACCTCGACCCGCCCCCGCCACCGCCTGCCCTCCCGCCGGCTCCTCTGCCACCGGCCCCCGCCCCCGCCCCCGCTGCCCCCGCTCCCGCTGCCCGCGCTCCCGCTGCCCCTGCCCCGCTCGCCATGGCCGCCTACTACTGCTCCCGCGAGGCCGTCGCCGAGCTCGCCGCCGCCGAGCGCGCCGTCCTGCGCGCGTGCGGCCACCGCGCGGGCGCGCCGACGGCCACCGCCTGGCTGGCGTCCGACGGCGCGCGCCTGGCGCGCCGCGCCGCGGCCCTCGCCCTGGAGGCCGGCGACGGCGCGGCGGGGGCCGCGCGCGCCGCCGCCGCCGCGCGCCGCGTGGCCGACGCGGCCGGGGGGCTGGCCGCCGCTGCCGCGCTCGCAGACCCGGCGCTGTCAGCGGCCGTGCCCGCTCGCACGCTGTCGGCGGCGCTGATGTGCTGGTCGAGCATGGCGCTGGGCGGGTGCGTGCCGCCCGCGGAGGTGATGGCCGCCGCGGGGCAGCTGGGCAACGGGCCCGCCGTGGTGGCGGCCCTGCGGGCGGTCGCGCGCGTCCGCGAGGCGAGCGACTGCGCGGCGCGCTGCGTGGTGGGCGGGGCGGCGGCGGCCGCGGCCGAGGCCGCGGCCGCCGCCGCCGCCCAGCGCTGCTGCGCCTGAAAACGCACAACAAAGAAGAGCAAGGGCCCAAAAAACACAACAACAAGACGTATTGTCTTTGTCCCGCGCGCTGCCTTTCCTCCGTTGTCGCTGTTTTGTTTCTGTTTTTGTTTTCGTTTTTGTTCTTGTTTTTGTTTCTCGTTCACGTTGTCGCGCCCCGCTTCAAAACGCAACACACACACACAAAACGCACGGCGCCCCCTGCCCTGCCCCGTCCCTTCCGTCATGACCCGCTCCCCTTCACGCAACCAACACCCTCTTTCACCACCCCGCTAATGCCAACGAGATCAAACCTGCCCGATCCCCCCGCCCGCGCCCCCCATCCCCCCTGCTCCCACCGCCCAACGCGCGCCGCGCTAG
>Ga0209390_10000615_pt1 | contig 71126 bp, 47 predicted proteins | sample BON01_FD_187212 | JGI IMG/M metagenome (GOLD analysis project Ga0209390, IMG submission 187212) | Freshwater microbial communities from Lake Bonney liftoff mats and glacier meltwater in Antarctica - BON-01 (SPAdes) (version 2) | ecosystem: Environmental > Aquatic > Freshwater > Ice > Glacier...
CGAGTGTAGAGTGGTCTACCTATTTGTCTTGAAAACCTCTTCATTTTTTCTTTTTTGACGTCTCTTTAGCGGAAAATAGACGTGTCATAACTCTAATCGCTGATGACACGCTGATGAGCTCAAAAAACGACAATTACGTCACGGACTGCTACGCCTCTGTAACATCGCTGATGTAGCAAGTTCGTGGATCTTCTCACGAACGCGAGCACTTATCGCTGATGCACTCGCTACGCCTGCCCAAAATTTCTCTATAAAATGCCAGGTACCTTTTTGATAGAATATACCCAGAGCTGGCAGGCACACCCAAACCTGCTGCCCATGCTGGATATCCCCGCCCCCGAGGCCGCACCCGTAGAGATTCTGATGCCCTCCCCAGTCTACTTTAAAGACTTGCGCTTTCAGATCCACGAGTCCTCTATGTTCAAGTCGATGCCTCTATTTGAAGACGTCAATGAAAAGTACTTTGAGGGCAAGAAAGTGCGCCAGCTCATGGAAGGGGAGGTGGACATTGAGGGCAATAATATCAGCGGCTTCTTTGTTCTCTCTGATGGCGCTGCGGTGTTGCTATATAAACACTCCTCGACAGCCTCTCAATGGGCTAATGATCTCGAGAAAGTAAACAAGGAGATTGCCCCAAGCCTCACGTATATCCAAAGTTCGCAAATTTCGGTCAGTTTTTTGGAGTTGAGTAATTTTTTGTACTCTTATTTTTTATGGTACTAATTTGTACCAGGTGTCTCCAGAGACACCTGGTACAAAACAAGTTAGTAAACTTTTCCTGGTACTAAATTAGTACCATTAATTATTCATACTAAATTTGTTCTCTTTTGGTTTTTGTGCAGACTCGTCAAAGTGGCATGTCCTATTTCCTTCCTACTAAAATTGCAGTAGTCGACGCCACAGACTTCATCAAGCTCATAGTTAGGCACAAGGGGATGCAGAAGCACAAAATCGCTGCCAATATGAAAGTCGCAGCCGTCACTCTCTCAAAGCTTGCTAAATCCGAGCGCTTTGCGAAGGTCTCGGCGCCGCCCGAGGGCCAGTCTGAGAGCATGGTGCAGCAGGTCGCTCTGCCTCTGCCCGTCGCAGCCACCGCCGCTCCCTCGGCCCTTGGCGACGGGCCGATTTTGGCGCCTTTGGTGGAGGCCCCTGGCGACGGGCCGATTTTGGCGCCTTTATTCGAAGACCCTGGCGACAAAATTCCAAATCGTGTAATCGATATTGGTAATAAACTTTCATGCTCTTACAAAATCAAATTTGAGAAAATTTAAACAGGGAAAATGTATCATATTGATCTGTTTCCACAATCTTCTCAAGTTCTTCAACCGCCTTAGCGTGCGCCAAGTCAACGACGTCAAAAATTCAGAATATCACCTCGAACAAAGGCAAGACCACCTTCGCCTGCATCAAGATGGTCGAGGGTGTGTCCAGCGGCTGCAAGGGAGTTGCATGTAGGGCAGAGGCTTGTCTGAATAATAAATTCTGCTGAAATCGTCTCTTCCAAAGTGCAATTGCCTCCTGTGTATCCCCATACACGCCTGTTCATATCCACCATATACACCTGTTCATATCCACCATATACACCTGTTCATATCCACCATATACACCTGTTCATTCGAGTTAACCCATGTTAATATATATTAACATCTCTTTCCGCTAAAGAGATATCAAAAAGTCACTGATGATGGGGTTTTCGCCACAAGTGCCCCCCCTCCTTTACACTCGCAAATATATATATATATATATATATATATATATAACTTTATATTTTCGAGTGTAAAGTGGTCTACCCATTTGTATTGAAAACCTCAGGGTTTTTTTTTTTTTGACGTCTCTTTAGCGGAAAAGAGACGTTAACTTTCCCGCCATAAATATCCCTTTTTAAAAAAAAAACACATCGCTGATGACTCACCGATGCGCCTCTGAAGAGTCACTCGTGTGGCTCTTCAGAACTCGCTGATGACAGACTGAAATGTCTATATAAACAACTCAATTTGGACTACTTTCTCATTTAACTGGCACGCTCCTGGGCATGTTTTCCGCCGAGCACAACACAAACCCGAGGGTGGGTGAAAAAGTCCCATCCTGTCTGAGGAGGCATATGGAGATATGCCAGGCTATCAGTCCGGCCTACGACGGTGAGGAGTATACAATCAACCCCTACAAAAACATATTTGGCATGCGCTCGTTGATGACATTCTCCAAGGAGAAGTGTGGAGTATGCGACGAGGAACATTTCTGCTCGCGCTATATCTGCAGAGAACCACGCAACGCTTTCATGGCACACCTACCCATGTTCTTCATGACCTTGCCCAAACGCCAAAGGTGTGTATGTCCTTGTTTGCTGATGCCTCTTTCTGAACCAATCAAAAAGATCTGACAAGAGTTCACTTCAGGTTCAGTAACAAATCAGTGGCCTTCCCCTTCAAGGCAGGAGACCACCTGGGGATGAGGAATGGTCTGGGCATGGAGCCGCTCGAGAAACTCTTCGAGAAGCTCGACGGCGTGGTGTCTAGAATCTCTGTGCAGGTCTTGCGCATGGAGGTCATTTCGAGCGAGTTGTGGACGCTCATGATCTCAGACTCCTTCCACTGCATGTGGATTGTCGCCTTCCGCAACAAGAGCCTTGAATCGTTGATCAACAAGGACGGCCTCGAGGGCTTTATTTTCTTGCTTATGGATATGGAGGTGGTGATGAAGAGGCTGCGAACGGGGCAGCGCGTGGTCGCGCTCAAAAATATTGAGGCTGCCTCCTACCCTGAAGAATTTGACAACGCCTTCAGCATCTCGTTTGAGGGACACCCCTATACCATTGGAAACCCGACCCTCATATTCCCAGAGAGCATGGACAACTACTCTCTTTATCGCTCAGTCTTCTCTCATACCGTCACGGCAGTGTTCACGGTGCTTGACTGGGAATTGGTGAAGCTCGGATCGCAGACGATGGAACCTTTCAGCGCATATCTGGTGCGCGTGTGCGACAAGCAGAGCACAATGAAGGTGATGTGTGCGCAGTCCAAGTGGGAAAAAATGCTCGCGAAATGGCAGTTGCAGCCAGGGGGGCAAATTGCAACGACACTACACCAGCTCCTCAAATCTTCCAAGGACGTCGAGAAGCTCATCAAATCTTACGACGGCATCAGAGACGAGCACCATCTACGTGGAATCTATCCCGGCTTTGAGCATCCGGTGCATACATCTTCCAAGCGCCTCAAAAAGAAAGCAAAGTATTCGAAAGCACTCAAAGCAAAGGAACAACTGCTTAAAGAGTCATTTGTTTGCATGAGGCTTAACAGGGATGTGAGAAAAGGTAACGTCCCCAATTTCCGCGTCATGATAATGATAGGTGAGCTCATTTATCTTGGCAGTGGGGGCGGTGTAATACAAGCGAGCCTTCCCTTCCACCGCGGGGACGAGGCCGTGAACCTCGAGGGTATGTTCCTCGTCGCGAATAAAGATGCAAAAGACACTGTGTCTGGGCCATTCGACATGAAAGGCGAGTTGCGCGCTGTGGAGCTCTTGGACGAGGAAGATGAGCTTGTATACAAGCACGGCGTGTTCACGCCCAAGTCGCTCGTCGACATATTCAATGGGCGCGACACGGTGGCGTCTCTCCTCGCATACCTCGACACTGAAACAGTTGTAGATATGCTCAACGTGTGCAAGAATATGACTGCATATTTTGTGGAAACTGCAGGTGTAAAATTGCACCACAATGACAGTGGCACCCTGCAGTATCTCTTTCCGCTGGCGCCGAGCGTCTACCAAATTCTGAACAAACACTTGATCGAACAATGCATGGCCGTTGCTGTGGACAGGCGTGTCCTCTACAACTCAAGGAGTGGTATCAAGTACGAGGAGTCTATAGGGTCTCTCTTCTTCGAAGGCATTGATATGCCCGACGGATCAGAAAAGATGTACCCTCCCTCGGCGCCCCTTGAAATTGGGGATGGAAGCGACAGCGATGGAGATACAGTTGTTTACACTATGTATACGACGAATGGGGAGGAGACGGCCAACATTTTCACCAAAGAGTCAGCAGCCGATAATGAAGAGGATTATGACAATATCTCTCTCTACAAACACAACAAGCAGTTCACCATGGATATCATTGATATGACAAACATCTCTTACACTAAACAGTTTTGCGGAGCGAGGGAGTACTTCGTGAGGAACATGAATGTGATGCCGCTGGTGCCCGGCACATTCGAGGTCATAGCACAGCGCGCGAAACTCTTCTGCGAAAAACTGTGGAGCCTAAGCGTCGACTCGTCGCAGAGCGGCCTTAGCGTCGAGTACGTCAACGAGACCAATTATCCCTCTCTCAAATTTGAGAATGTGTGCGTGAGGGTCAATGTGCAGATGCTAAGGGAATGGGTCTCGTATAACCAGGTTGTCTACATGCGCTATGTGGAAAAGGTCGACGGGACTTCCATAACGAACTACTACTATGAGAGAGATGGGTGGAACTCGTAAGTTTCCCTCTCGCGACTCTCTGTTGTTTGCAAAATGCTGCGCTTGACTATTATTTATTACACAGGATGAAAGTGAGTGACGGGAAGAATTGCATGGACATCACGACCATGTGTCCCACTTTGACTACCATTTTGTCCAAGCTGGATATAATGTCCGAGAAGAGGGAACTCGACATGATCAAGGGCGTTGTTCTGTCGATGAATATCTGGATACCCAACAGCCGTACCTCGATCATGCGCAATAACGGCAAGCGCTCGTGGTTGGCATTCAATATCGAGGCAACTGACTTCGAACTGATTGAAACGAATCGCGTGATTATGGCGACTGGTGGCAGGTTCTCCACACTTCCCTCTATATTTACTTATCCGGATACTTACACAGATGAAGATGAATCTGCGTATGAGGATGTAATGGAAGAGATCTGAAAGGATGAAGAATGGTAACGAGATATTTTCTCTCTCTCTCTCTCTCTCTCTATATATATATATATATATATATATATATTTTTTTTGTGTTTACATGAGGATAAAAAGACTTACCCCATGGTATCGCGCCCCCCCCGCATAGAGGCCCGCACGCTCTCGGCGCTCTTAGCTGAGGTGAGGAAGAGGGGGCTGCCGTTTTGTTTGAAATAAAAGCGAGATATAGTGTCCGGAATCGCCTCTACAGGCGTCTCGACGATCTCCCGCAGCAGGGCCTGCTCGGGCGGCGTGAAGAGGGAGAGGTAGTAGTTGCTCCCGCCCCGGGCAGAGCCGCCCGGGTGCACGAGCGCCCTGCTCAGACGCAGCACGACACGGCTGTCGAAGGTCTTCTTCGTCGTGCGGTGCAGCGTGTTGAGGTGCCAGCGCAGCGCCTGCAGCGGCAGCATGAAGGTATTAGCGCGCTTCTTGCGGTCCACCCAGTGGTGGCAACAGTAGCAGCAGCTGAAGATGGCCTTGACCTCCTCGAGCGCGCTCGCTGCGGCGTTTGCGCTGCACATGTTGTGCGTCGTGCGGTGCACCAGGTCCGCGTGTAGATGCTCCTTCTGCCGCTCGAGAACCTCCTGTAGGTCCTCTGTGCACATGACCTTCTTCACGCCGGCCACGTGCCCGCCGCAGAAGACGCAGGCGCGCCCGTCAATGTCCCCCGGCAGCACCATTGAGTCCCATGTCGTGTGTGCCATCGCTCTCGCTCACTCCCGTTGTGTATAGACGTGCCCACCGGCGACGGTGGCGTCCTTATATAGACCCAGCGCGCGCGAACTCGTTCGCTGATGAGGTTCGTGGCTGTGTTTGGTGCGTGTGTTGGACTGAATTTATGTATTGTATTACAACACAAATTCCTATATCAGACGACACAACAGACCCCCAATGCATCTGTGCGGCATATCAAGGAACTCGTTGTCAGTTTTGCTGCTATGTCTATTAGGAGTTGCAGCGTGCGCGGCCTGCCCGTCACACTCTGCCTCGTCTGGGGGCGGCACCAACATCACTGACTGTGTGTGCGACGATGGTTACTCGGGGCCCGTCGGCGGCCCATGTGCTCTGACTCTGTTGCGTGTTACACGCAACTCGACGCGTTTACATCTCATGATAATGCTCTCTGGAGACGCATCGCTCGTGGTAAACCAGTCCGCAGTCACGAAGAGCATATTGGACTGGAAAGAACACTCCGAGAATTTTGTGCTGGCGGCGTGGGTCGCCGTGGGCGGTGCTCTGCCATTGCCATTCGAGTTCTTCTACAACTGGGAGGAGACGACTGCGAGTGACACCCCAGTAAACCATGTGAATCTTACGCTTCACGTTCGAGTCCTTGGAGACAGTAATTGTCCCTCGCAGTACAACGAGACACACCAGAGGGGGCCATCACTCCAACCAGCGCCGCCCACAACAGGGGACCTGTGTGTACAGATTCTCGACAGCGATATGTCCACTGGTTTTATAGGAGGGGCATTCATGTACGCAGAGACGCATCTGTTAATCAATACTATTATTATACACGCAATACAACTGAATGGGGTCGATGTAAATAAGATATTCTCTTTCAATTATATACATATTTAGCATATTAAATTATACAGTAGATGTGCTGGCTACGAGTGGATGGGATTGACGTGAACAAAATATACTCCATGCGTTCTCTCCCGTATTTAGCAAAAAAATAATACAAAATAAATGTGTTTGTCAATGCGCTTTGTGATGTTGTGTATGACATTGTCAGTGAGTAAATCTAATATAATAGACAGTGGTGTGACAAATCCAGCGTGTCCAAGCAATACCTGGTCTTCGTTTGGTAACGGGAAGCGGTGCAGAGATAATTATTTTTCTGATAACAGTGGTAGGCGCTTTGTGTATTATGCAAATACAAACGCGTGTCTGTTATGGCACTCAGGCACGCGTACATGGCAAGGAGCAAAAAATTCATGTATTTCACTTAATTCAGAACTTGCCATACCAACAACTAGCAATGAACGTGCTGATTGGGGATGGAGAGGAATAAATTACTGGGCCAATGCCAAACGGCCTGATAGCCAATCTTTAACATCAGTATATTGGGACGAATACGTAAGCGGCAGAGGTGTTGCTAGTGGAAATGTGGTCTGGGATAGTGGTCAACCTTCAGGGCGACATTGCTGGTTTCGACCATTTCAATCTGACGGGTGTGAATTTGAATACTGTATACAGGTCAGAAAAAACAACCAATGGAATGATGAATTTTGTGACGATGGCAACAGCTATTACTGTTATACTCCTGCTTCATGCACAGCTTGCTCGACTGGAGCCTGCAGTGCTTGGCACGGTCGTACTCAGTGCACCAGTAATAGCGATTCCGTGTGTCATGCATGTACTGGTGAGTGTAGCAGCGGATATACCCCGACTGTGGGTGGTGGATGCACCTGTGTGGCCTGTGCGACAGGAACCTTCAAGTCGTCGTCGGGAGCTGGAACATGCACAGCGTGTTCTACGGGAAGCTGTGGTGCCGGGCAGCGGCGTGTCGAGTGCACCACACACAATGATTTCTCGTGTCAGGCATGCGGTGTGCAGTGTAGTGCAGGGCATACTATGGATGTAAATCAAGTATGCACATGCCAACAGTGCCCAGCGGGTTCTTATAAACCATCAAGTGGTAATCAACCATGTGAACCCTGTGAATTCGGCAAGTACCAGTCCTCTGTTGGAGCGCCCAACTGCATTCAATGCCAGGCCTCCGCGTACAGTGAAACTACATATGGCATGACGTCCGCCTGCGCTACTTGTCCGGTAGGTACATCTTCTATGACTACCTATATAGACGGGTGGTTGGAGCAGCACTACTCGTTTGCTGGTAACATGATGGGTGGAGTTAATTATATGGGTTTTGACGCATTGACACCTCTGCTTAGCAGAAAAGTGTCGGTCATTTATTATGGACAAACAAGTTCTTGGCCCTGGCAACAAGCACCAGGACAATGGGGTTCGCGATGGAGAGGTATCATCCGTATAGTCACGCAGGGTGAATATGAATTTTCGACGCTCGCAGATGATGCATCGCTTCTGTGGGTCAACGGAATACTGGTTGTTACTGGTGTGGTTCATCAATACAGATATGGCAAAATTACATTACCTGTAGGAGACCACCACGTACGGGCACATTTTGCTGAGTACGGGGGGGGGGCGGCTATGCATGTATGGTATTCTGGACCACAAGTCAGTGGCACTGTCGCTCTCCCTGGCTTTACAACCAAGTCGACCTGTTTTAGATGTCCATTTGATTCTGTCATTAACAAACAAAGTATTACATCCGTATCTGAATGTGCATGTGGTCCCGGGTACGAAAACACGAATGCTCTACCAAACTTTTTAGCAACAGTGACTTGTACGGGTGCATCCTCGTGTGGGTGTATAAATGATCCCATAACATCATCTGGTAGTATCTCGGACAGTGCATCGTCTATACGTTCCATGACGACCTGCACATGGAGAATTGTATCCGACTACGAGATATATCTATATTTCACGAATTTTGAGCTTATTAACTATGGCAGTTATGTATATCAAGCCATGACAATTAATACTTCAGGTGATATAATCACCCTTACGCCATCTATGAATCTTGATAAAATGTACAGATCACCAGGAGGGGATTTGACAGTTACAATAGTTTCAAGCTTTAAATTACACAACTCTGGATTTACCACAGTATGGGGTTTGACTCCATGTAATAGGTGTTCTGCTGGAAAATACAGTAGAACAAGTATGAATGCCGATATGACATGTTCTGGTGGTTGTGGATGTGTCTCGACGTTGAACTCGAATACAGGCGTCATTAGAAGTTCGATTACGGGATATTACCAGGACAATCGAAACTGTATATGGATGATAAGTTCTACGGCTGATGTGGAGATACAGTTCACCTCGTTTGTAACGGAAGAAGATTTTGACAAGGTGGTGATAGCCCGGTGTACGTCTGCATTGTGCCCCATTCCAGAACAATTGGGTCTCCTCACTGGTAGTTTATCCCCTGCAGACCTGACGAGGGTATATAATACGACAACTGGTTTCCTACGCATTACATTCATATCAGATCATTCAGTTGTACGATTGGGATTCCAGGCAGTATGGACAGTAAAATCAAGTGATTTTTTATGCGAAGCATGTCCAGAGAACACATTCCAACCGAATATTGGGTCTGATATTTGTAAAGACTGTTTAGCAAGTTCGTATCAACCCAATATTGGAAGTGTCCAATGTATATGTAGTCCTGCGCATAGGCTACGATATTTGACTGCCGATGTGACATGTTCTGGTGGTTGTGGATGTGTCTCGACGTTGAACTCGAGTACAGGAGTCATAAGAAGTTCGATTACGGGATATTACCAGGACAATCGAAACTGTATATGGATGATAAGTTCTACGGCTGATGTGGAGATACAGTTCACCTCGTTTGTAACGGAAGAAGATTTTGACAAGGTGGTGATAGCCCGGTGTACGTCTGCATTGTGCCCCATTCCAGAACAATTGGGTCTCCTCACTGGTAGTTTATCCCCTGCAGACCTGACGAGGGTATATAATACGACAACTGGTTTCCTACGCATTACATTCATATCAGATCATTCAGTTGTACGATTGGGATTCCAGGCAGTATGGACAGTAAAATCAGGTGAATCATTGTGCGAACCATGTCCAGCATGTGGCAGCGGAAAGATTATAGATCCAGTTACTACTACATGTAGCTGTATGGAATGCGCACAAGGTACCTATAAGACTGGGTCTGGAAATGAAGCATGCTCTACTTGCACAACGCCAACCTGCGGTGTCTGGCAGAGTCTTTCCACGTGCATCATCACTGCGGATGCCGTGTGTCAAGCATGTTCTGGAACGTGTAATGCTGGACAGACTCCAGACCCAGATGCTGTGCAGTGTAATTGTATGAACTGCGTGGCTGGATCAACCTACAAGTCGTCGACGGGAACTGGAGCATGCGCAGCGTGTTCGACTACAAGCTGTGGTATCTGGCAGGGTCTTTCCACGTGCACCATCACTGCGGATGCCGTGTGTCAAGCATGTTCTGGAACGTGTAATACTGGACAGACTCCAAACCCAGATGCTGTGCAGTGTAACTGTATGAACTGCGTGGCTGGATCAACCTACAAGTCGTCGACGGGAACTGGAGCATGCGCAGCGTGTTCGACTACAAGCTGTGGTATCTGGCAGGGTCTTTCCACGTGCACCATCACTGCGGATGCCGTGTGTCAGGCGTGTGCTGGCATTTGCGGTAGCGGACAGACGGCAGACACGGCTGGCGGGTGTACCTGTGTCTCCTGTGGAGCAGGGACTTACAAGTCTGCGACTGGAACTGTGGCGTGTACACTGTGTGAAGCTGGCAAGTATCAGTCAAATACGGGATCTCTTGAGTGTACGGTCTGTGAATCTGGGAAATATCTGAACACTACTGGTGGCGTGAGTGAAGTGGACTGCGCGCTGTGCGCTGTGGGGAGTTTCCAGCCATATAACGGGACATCTCAATGCCAGGCGTGTCCTGCAAATTCCGAAAACAACGCTACAGGCAGCACATACTGCATGTGCAGCGTCGGGTACACGCGCGGGGGCGTCAGCATGGACAGCCCCTGCCAGCTGTGCCCCCCGGGAAAGGTGAAGACAGTGGTCGGCAACGAGACCTGCAGCGACTGCCCCGCTGCGTCGACGGATGCCAACGCGGTGATGTGCCAACCGAATGGCACCGTGGCCCCCATCATCATCGTGCTGGTGGCAGTCAGCGCGATTCCAAACGTCGCCTGCGCTCTGCTGTGTGGATGCAGGCCGGGATACAGCGGACCCACAGCATCGTGTTCTCCATGTGCCGCGGGTGCATACAAAGAAGTCATTGGTTCTGAAGTGTGCGTCGAGTGCGCATCGGGCAAGTACTCGGCCGCGACTGGCAGCAACACCGAGGCCGACTGCACGGCGTGTCCCGCCAACTCCGGGAACAACCCTCCCGGAAGCCTTACCGAGCAGACCTGCGTGTGTAGCGCCGGCTCCTCAGGCGTAAATGGCCAGCCACCGTGTACACAATGCGTGTCTGGAACGTACCAGCCATATACAGAACAGACTCGGTGTGAAGACTGCCCAGTCAACTCAGGGCACAACCCTCCCGGAAGCACTGCTGAGACGAGCTGCTTGTGCAACGCGGGCTACACCTTCGCCGACGGGGGGGGTTGCATCGTGTGCGTGGAGGGCGCCTTCAAGCCGGCCGCTGGGAACGTGGCGTGCTCGCTCTGTCCGGCGAACTCGCTCTCCCCGGCTGCGAGCACGAGCAACACCGCCTGCAAGTGTAACGCTGGCTACTCGGGGGACGACGGGGCAGACTGCACTGTGTGCGCGCCGGGCACGTACTCGGCCCAGGCTGGCAGCAGACAGTGCCCGCAGTGCCCCATGGGCACGTACCAGCCGGGCACGGGCATGTCCGAGTGCGTCGACTGCGCGCCGGGCAAGTTCCTGGACGTCCCGGGCCGCGACGCCGAGAGCGAGTGCCAGTCGTGCCCGGCCCACGCCGGAAACAGCCCTGCGGGCAGCGCGTACGAGTCCGCCTGCAAGTGCGACGCCGGCTCGGCGGGCCCGGCGGGCGGGCCCGTCTGCGCGCTGTGCGACCCGGGCAAGCACCAGGCGAGCACAGGGGCCGTCGCGTGTGTCGAGTGCGATGCAGGCACGTACCTGTCCTCGCCCGGCAGTGCCAGCGAGTTGGACTGTCTCGCCTGCCCTGCGGGCCTCGTCTCAGAGGCCGCGGCGGGCACGTGCCGCCAGTGCGACGCACACTCGCAGAGGGTGCCGGGGCTGCCTGCAGTGCCAGACGAGTGCAAGTGCAGCGTCGGGTACTGGCGCGAGGGCGTCAGCTGGGCCAGCAGCTGCCAGCTGTGCCCCTCGGGCAAGGTCAAGACGGTGGTCGGCGACCAGGCTTGCGACGATTGCCCTGCTGAGTCTACTAGTCCGGATGCGTTCATATGCCAACCAGACAACAGCGACGTCAGCACCGACCCCCCTAGCAACGGAGGCCTTACGCTCCCCGCCATCACTGTCCTGGTAGGGGTGGGCACGGTGGCAAACGTTGTTTGCGTCGTGTTCTGTGGCTGCGGCGCGGGATACACCGGTATCATAGGACTGTGTATTGCATGCAGCGGGGGTAACTTCAAGGAAGGCATTGGGCCTGGAACGTGCTCAGCGTGTCCGTCGCACTCCTCCAGCCCCAGGGCCTCTGGAGAGTCCACAGACTGCAGGTGTAACAAGGGGTACACGGGCGGCAACGGAGAGACGTGCACGGCGTGCGAAGCGGGCACGTTCAAAACCACAGAGGGTGACTCGGGCTGTACTAATTGCGCGGCCGGCACGTTCATGGCAGACGCGGGCAGCGCGTCGGGGTGCGTGATGTGTCGAAAGGGCACGTATCAGAACTTGCCCGCATCTATATCGTGCGCCCTGTGTGCATCCGGCACATATCTGGGCTTCGTTGGCAGCGATACAGAGACGGACTGTCAGTCGTGTGCAGCGGGCAAGTTTCTCCAAGCCACGGGCAGCACCAGCGCGTCGGATTGTGAGGCGTGTCCGCTCGGCAAGTATCAGGACCTCGTCGCATCGGCAGCGTGTGTGAATTGCCCGTCCGGCAAGTATCTGGGCTCCACTGGAAGCACCACAGATACAGCCTGCCAGGTGTGCCCGGTCTACTCGGGCAACAACGCTGCTGGCAGCACCAACCAGGCCACGTGCGTGTGCTCCGCCGGCGCGGCGGGCTTGGGCGGTGGACCCACATGCGAGCTCTGCGCTGTGGGAAAGTTCCAGGCCGCCACAGCAGCAGCGCTGTGCGACGACTGCGCGTCGGGCAAGTATCTGGGCTCTACTGGCAACGTCATCGACACCGCCTGTCTGCCGTGCCCGGGCAACACAGGCAACGTCGCAGGAAGCGCGGCCCTGAGCACCTGCACCTGCTACCCGGGGTACACCGGCCCCGACGGCCAGACGTGCTCACAGTGCTCACCGGGCACGTACAAGGCCGTCTCGGGCTCGGCGACATGTTCCTCGTGCCCGGAAAAATCAGGCAACAACGCTGCCGGCAGCGAGGAAGAGGCCGCGTGCAAGTGCAACGCAGGCTCGCAGGGCTTCAACGGCGGGCCACACTGCCATTTGTGCGACAAGGGCACGTACCAGCCAAGCATCGGAGCCGGACTGTGCGAGGATTGTGCCTCCGGAAAGTACCTCGCGCTCACCGGCAGCACGGCCGAGACGGCCTGCGAGGCGTGTCCGGCCAACTCGGGCAACAATCCCTTCGACCATAGTAGTGTGGAATCCTGCGTGTGCGACGTCGGCCACACCGGCTCGGACGGCACGGCGTGCGACAAGTGTGTCTCGGGCACATTCAAGTCCTCGCCTGGCTCACTCGCGTGTGAATCGTGCCCCGACGCCAGCCACATCACCCCGGAAGGCGCCTGCAGCCGGAACGAGTGCGTGTGCGGACAGGGACACGTCACTGTCTCCGCGACCGTATGCGATGCATGTCCGCGTGGTATGTGGCGGGGACCCCCGTAGCATGTATACAATCAATGAATACATATATAACCTGTCTCTTATACTGCCTGATGAAGTTGTGTTTTGCTATTATAATTACCGTGATATATTTGTATATGAAAATTGACAGCGCCCACGCGATCTGTGCACCGGGGCAATCTGAGATCAACACTTTGATTTCGATGACATGGTGTCCTTTTCCGATCATGTGTTATAACTACGAGCTGGTGTGCACGGCATGCCTTTATGGCTATAGTGGTAATGGCTTGACATGCACTATATGCCCGGTGGGTGCAGTTTCAACTAATCCCGTATCAGGCACTTGTACTGCACCAACAAGTGTAGCGACTGGCATTACCAGAAGTCTCACTTGTAGTGGGGCTTGTCCATGCACACGTACCACCTCAGTCAACAGCGGGGTCATTACTGAAGGGCCTGGGTTTTATCCAATCAACCTGAACTGTCAATATATCTTCACTTCAAATGCTCTAGTCACGTTGCAATTCACGTCTTTCCAAATAGAAAAGACTTGGGATTATGTTATCATTCAAAAATGCACGACAGCACTATGCGGAACTAGTGTTAAATTGATTGAATTGTCTGGGACTAATTACGTGGGTGCGGTGAGTCCGTTTTTTACATCCGACGCGTCTTATCCCTTCTTGAAATTGACATTCAAATCAGATTATAATGGTAATGGGGAAGGCTGGATCGCATACTGGGCAATTGTTGGATTCTGCAACGCGGGGTCGAGCGGTCCCAACCGTGGCACGTGTACGCAGTGTCTTGGTGGCAAGTACAAGTCCATTGCAGGCTCGTCAGCCTGTCAGATATGTCCTCCATTATCGATTTCACCCACAGCCAGCACGGCAATCGCCGCATGCGTGTGCAACGCCGGGTCGAGCGGTCCCAACGGTGGCACGTGTACGCGGTGCTTGAGTGGCATGTACAAGTCAGGGACTGGAAACTCGGGCTGTGTGGGATGTCCAGGAAACTCGGTCTCGCCTGCCGGCAGCACGGCTGTCACCGCGTGTTTATGCAACGCAGGATGGAGTGGTCCCAACGGCGGACCCTGTACACAGTGCTTAGATGGCCTGTACAAGTCAGGTACAGGAAGCACAGGATGTTGTCCAGCCAACTCGATCTCGCCCGCTGGCAGTATCGTCGACACCGTCTGCCAGTGCAACGCTGGGTGGAACGGTCCCAACGGTGACACTTGTGCGCAGTGCTCAGGTGGCACATACAAGTCAGGTACAGGAAACTCAGGCTGTGTGGGCTGCCCGGCAAAATCCTACTCGTCTGCAGGAAGTACGACAGTCGCTGCGTGTGTTTGCAACGCCGGGTCGAGCGGTCCCAACGGTGGCACGTGTACGCGGTGCTTGAGTGGCATGTACAAGTCAGGGACTGGAAACTCGGGCTGTGTGGGATGTCCAGGAAACTCGGTCTCGCCTGCCGGCAGCACGGCTGTCACCGCGTGTTTATGCAACGCAGGATGGAGTGGTCCCAACGGCGGACCCTGTACACAGTGCTTAGATGGCCTGTACAAGTCAGGTACAGGAAGCACAGGATGTGTGGGCTGTCCTGCAAACTCCTACTCGTCCGTAGGAAGCACGACAGTCGCTGCGTGTGTTTGCAACGCCGGGTCGAACGGTCCCGGCGGTGGCCCATGTGTGTTGTGCGTGGATGGCACGTACAAGTCAGATACGGGAAGCACAGGCTGCGTGGGATGTCCAGCCAACTCGATCTCGCCCGCTGGCAGCATTGTCAACACCGCCTGCCAGTGCAACGCTGGGTGGAACGGTCCCAACGGTGACACTTGTGCGCAGTGCTCAGGTGGCACATACAAGTCAGGTACAGGAAACTCAGGCTGTGTGGACTGTCCAGCCAACTCGATCTCGCCCGCTGGCAGTATCGTCGACACCGTCTGCCAGTGCAACGCCGGGTCGAGCGGTCCCAACGGTGGCACGTGTACGCGGTGCTTGAGTGGCACATACAAGTCAGGGACTGGAAACTCAGGCTGTGTGGGCTGCCCGGCAAAATCCTACTCGTCTGCAGGAAGTACGACAGTCGCTGCGTGTGTTTGCAACGCCGGGTCGAACGGTCCCGGCGGTGGCCCATGTGTGCTGTGCGTGGATGGCACATACAAGTCAGGTACGGGAAGCACAGGCTGCGTGGGATGTCCGGCAGAATCCCTCTCCCCCGCAGGTAGTACGGCAGTCACCGCCTGCGTTTGCAACGCAGAGTCGATCGGTCCCGCTGGTGGCCCGTGTGTGTATCAATGCGCTGCTGGCACGTACATTGGCACTGCGACGAATTTCGCTCGCGCGTGTGGAAGTGCGCAGAATGTGCAATGTCCGGCTACAATTACAAATCAGTTGGTTGAAAATCCTGCGTCAAATGGAAATGATGGAAATTTGAACACGATGGTAACTATAAGTAATTATGCTGGTTTTATTTTCATAATTGACCTTGGGCGGACTCGATACGTGAAGTACATCAAGTTTTACAATCGCATGGACTGCTGTGGGTCTCTGGCAAATGGGGCTGTAGTTAGAATTGGGAATAATCCAGAATCTTATAACAACGCCCAATGCACAACGCTTAATAGTGATGTTGTCCAGACACTCACGTGCATTGGCATTGGTCAGTATATTAGTTTTCAACAAAATAGTGGTTTGATTAATTTTATGGAACTTGAAGTTTTTGGGGTGTGTTTGGGATGCACAGCAAATTCTATGTCGCCCGTTTCGAGCTCGACAATCACTGCGTGTCAGTGCAATGCCGGGTTCAACGGACCCAATGGTGGCACGTGTACGCAGTGCGGTATCAACCACTACAAGGCGGGACTTGGGCCTGCTTCCTGCACTTCTTGTCTGGCAGGCTTCCACTCGTCCGCAGGCAGCACTGACGTCACCGCATGTGTGCAGTGCCCTGCTGGCACGTACTTCGGCGCCTCCACGAATTTAGCTCGCGCTTGTGGAAGTGCAGATAATTCATATTGCCCAGTAATAGGTAGTGGCCTGGAGTACTGGGAATCATTAGGCAATGATGGAGATTTCAACACAATGATGGGAACGTACCCCGTGTGGCCCAGTCCCGAAAGTACATACCGCATTGACTTTGGACAGACGCGAAGCCTTCAGCGCATACGGTTTTACAATCGCATTTCCGGATTCCGTGGTCGGTCCAACGGGGCGCAAATTAGGGTTGGGTCAGATGCAACGGGGTCGTCAAATGCACAATGCGCAACTCTGAACTCGGAGTTGGATCAAACTCATGCATGCAATTTAAGTGGTCAGTATATTTTCATACTATTAAACGAAACGTTGAATTTCATGGAATTCGAAGCTTATGGAACGTGTGTGAGCTGTCCAGCAAACTCTATGTCGCCCTTTGCGAGCCCGACCGTCGCCGCGTGCCAGTGCAACGCCGGGTATTTTCGCAGGGACGTCTACGCGGTGACGCTGGGGGGCGTGACGTGTGCGGTGAATATGCGGGGCACGTACAATGAGACTACACTGTTCTACAATGAGTCACCGGTATACAAATATAACAGCGTGTCTTCATATTATCTCTTCCGGACAGACACCGAGTGGATGATTGGCGTCGACATACAGGATACATCGGCTATTTTCAAGACCACGTCCACGGCAGGGGTCGCCTCGCTCGGCTCGCTGCCCTGGGCCGAGTTCTGCTCGATATGGCAGCCGACTGTCGCGACATTCACGCCCTTCGTGGCTGGCACCGCGTGCACGCCGTGCGCTGAAGGGTCATATAAAAGCGCAGTAGGCTCGATGGGCTGCTCGCCCTGCGAGGCTGGGAAGTACAGCCACACGGCCGGGGCGACGGACTGCGAGTGGTGTCCAGAACACACATTATCTGCAGAGGGCAGCGATTCCCTGATGGCTTGCACGTGCGTCCCCGGCTTCAGTGGGTATGCCGGGGGCCCGTGCAACGCGTGCCTGTCAGACACCTACGGCCCGGGGGGGGTCCAGCCGTGCATCGGGTGCCCCGCCAACGCATTATCGCTCGAGGCCTCCACGACCCCGAGCGCCTGCGAGTGCGGGCCCGGCTGGACCGGCGCCAACGGGGGGGCCTGTGCGCTGGCTCTGCTCGACACCTACAAGCCGCAGGCGGGCCCCTCTGCCACTGGCTGTCCCGCCGACGCGTCCTCGCCGCCCGGCAGCTGCAGTGCAGACTCGTGTCTCTGCAACGCAGGCTTCTCGGGCCCGGCCGGCGGGCCGTGCCTCCGGTGCGGTGTAGGCTCGTTCCGGCCGGGCCCGGGCTAGCATCTTCTCTCTAGTGGCTTGCTCGCGTATTTAGCACACCCTGTCAGTTAATAAATGCGTCGCTGGAATCCGTGTCTCTGGATTGTGTTTGTCTGTGTGCTCCTGTGCCGCCCTGCGTCCTGCTACCAGTGTCCGGCCGTGGTCGACACCCGTGCTGACAACAACCTGTGCACGTCGTGCCCAACGCACTCCTACACCGCCGGCGACGCCACGGCAACGCAGGCGGACTGCACGTGCAACCAGGGCTACTCGGGCGCCAACACTGCCTGTGCCTGGTGCGTGGCCGGCACGTACAAAAACACCTCGGGCCCGGGCGCGTGCGCGGCGTGCCCGCCTGGCACGTTCTCGATATACACCGCATCTACTAACATTGACGTCTGTGTGGCCTGCCCCTCCAACTCGCAATCGCCAGCCGCCAGCAGCAGCTGCGTGTGCAACGCCGGGTACACAGGGAATCCACCCAACTGCGCTGCGTGCGCCACCGGCAAGTACAAAGCAGCAACCGGGCCCCTGGCGTGCGACAACTGCCCCACGTACAGCACCAGCAGGGCCGGAAGCACCCTGCCGGGCGCGTGCGTGTGCGACCAGGGCTACACCGGGCCCCTTGCCGCGGTTTGCTCTCCGTGTGCTACAGACACCTACAAGGCGAGCGACTTCCTCGACCTCGTCCGTCTCGAGAAGCCATACATCGTGTCGAAAGCTGCCGACTGGAACGGGGCAACGGGCCGCTTTGACAGCGTGTGTGGCGTCGAGACGTGTACAGGCAGCACCGGCGTCAGCGACAAGTCCGGCCTCACTGTCCTCGCGCTCCTCCCAAGAAACCCGGGCGGCCCGGTGTTTGCGTCAGAGTCAACCCGGAACATCTACTTAGGTTCCACTACACGGCCCGCCTACAACGCCACTGGGGGGCCCACGGGCAACGGGGACGTAAAGTTCGACAAATTTCTATTTCTAAGTGGTGGCGCGCGCAATTTTTCTGTCAGAACTAATGGGGGGTATACTGTTGTGGCTGTGGTCCAGTTCACTCACAATGCAGTTGGCAGTCAATGGGAGAGATTGATAGACTTTAGTTCAACAAATGTTGAAGTACGTCGCCAGGGTAATTCGAATAATCTTGAATTTCGCGCAGCGCATCATTGTGTTATAACACTAACCGACGTCATAGCACAAGATCAATGGAATGTTATAATTGCCAAATTGGACACACAAAACTCATCTATAACATTCAGTGTGAATGGTCAAACTGTTTCCGAGAAGTGCGGCTCTGTACCACGGGAGCAGTACACAGGCACAGAAATAGGAAAACAATCTAACACCAACGGTCAATATTTTGAAGGTAGCATGGCAGGTATGTTTTTTGTTGACACATTTCTGGATGACGCATCGACGGCAGCAATCGTGGCCAGCATCTACGCGGGCGAGGACCTGCTGCGCGCCGGGCACCCGCGCGTGGTTGATGTGGGTCTGGTCACCGGCAACGGCGCGGCCGCCCCGGTCGCTTTTGTGGGCGGTGGTACGACCGCTAAGATGCAGTGGGGCGTGGGCTCTATTCCTGCAACGTTCACTATATGCAGTATCACAAGGTATTCTGGTGCAATCAAACAGAGGATCCTGAATTGCCGCGGCAATCCGCTTGGAGTAAGTTTAAACTGGCTACACGGACACTGGACTCAGAGAGCAGGAGCGACTTATTATAATGGTGTAGGAAATATTGACTATATGATAACACCAGATACGGATTGGGTAGTAGCGTGTGGACGGAATGTGAATTCAGGCGATAGCACTATTGTTAACGCAATCACAACCTCGGTTGCATCTAGAGGTAGTGGAAATTGTTCACTTGGCATAAATTATGATGCAGTGAGCGACTGGCAACTCTCCCGGCTATACATCTGGGACTATCACCTCTCCAACAGCAACTTCGCGCTGGCCTCGTCCTCGCTCTACGCAGCGCTGACGGTCGGCTCGACGGACAGCGTGTGCCAGGCGTGTCCCGCCAACTCGCGCTCGGCGGCGGCCAGCACCGTCAACACGGCCTGCACCTGCAACGCGGGATACACGGGCATTGATGGCTCAACTTGCTCGGCGTGCCCCCCCGGCAGCTCGAAGACCGCGTCTGGGGACTCTGCGTGCATTCCGTACACCTGCCCCGCGGACCAGTTCAGTTCGGAGGTGGCGGCGAATGTGGCAGCAGTGTGCTGGGCGTGCCCTTCGAGTGCTGTGTCAGTAGCAGCGAGCACTGCCCCCGCCGCCTGCCAGTGCCGCGCCGGCACCTACGAGGAGACGCGCGTGCTCAACCCGCCGTACGCGCAGAGGAGCTACTCCTCGATATTTTCCAACACTCATTTTGGTTCTTTATTTGATGACTTGAATGCTAGACAGGCTTGGGTGCCCCAAGTCACTGATGTAAACCAATGGATGGAAATAGATGCTGGAATGCCAATGCATATTAGAGGTGTTATCACACAAGGACGAGGGCCCCTGGCTCCACATCAATGGGTCACACAATTCGAAGTACAATATCGGCTGACTGCTGCGGTGGAATCAGGTGTTACAATATCAGGGAATTTCATTATGGCAAGTCCGACAAAAGAACATATATTTACATCACCTATTTATGCTCGATACATACGATTTATTGTGCTGGAATGGAACAGTCAAATCGCCATGCGCGCGGCCCTGATCGTCAAGTCGTGCTCGTCGTGCGTGGCCACGTCGACGTCGGTGCAGGGCAGTGTGCTAGAGTCCGCCTGCGAGTGCCCGGCCGGCGCGTACAGGTTCAGCAGCGCCGCCGACCAGCGCGCCCTCGCCCTCGTCCCCGGGCGCGCGCAGCTGTCAACCCTGGCGAACCGCGGGCTCCGTGCGTACGCCGCCACCGCGCAGTTCAGCAGCACGGCGGGCCCGGCAGGCTCCAAAGGCGCCGTCACCTTCGACCGCGCGACGTCCCAGTACCTCGATGGCGGTTCGCACACATTCAACATTGCAACTAACGGGGGCTTCACGGCCGTGGCTGTGGTCAAATTTACTTCTTTGGACGAATCTGAACAGGAAGCACGTATTATTGAATTCGAAGGAACACGTGCTTGGATTCATATTCGAAGGACCACCTCTCCCACTCAATTGGCATTTGCAATTTTGGACGAGAATACATTTAATTGTGTAATGTGGTCTCACGGTCATATTGTTGAAAATACATGGCTTACATTAGTGGCAACGTATTCTCATGATACGAATTCAATTGCCTTCAGAATAGGGGAGAGTACTCGGATTCACGAATGCCAGTCATCACCGTTGGACATATATGTATCTGAAACATATGTGGGTGTAAGAATAAACAAAGTGAACTCATATTTCCAAGGCAGTATCGCCGGCCTCTACGCCGTGGACGCCCTGCTGACGGAGGCGGAGATCGCGGCGGTCGTCAGCCGCATCAACGCAGGCGAGGACACGCTGCAGGCGTGCGCGGGGTGTCCCGTCAATACTTACAAATCTGGCGCCGGGAACGCTCTCTCCGCGTGCGTGGCCTGTCCCGCCAGCGCCAACTCGCCGGCGGGCAGCACCTCGATCACGGCCTGCAAGTGCGCCCCCGGCTTCTCTGGCGCCGACGGCGAGGCCTGCGTGCAGTGCGCCGCCGGCACCTACCGCGCCGCCAACTTCGCGACCAACTGGGCCCGCGCGTGTGGCCCGAATAGGAATGGGGCGTGTGCGGCAACACAGAGTACCAACCGGTATGGGGCAGTCCCGGAACGTGGCGTGGATGGAATTGTTAGTAACATTTTTGGTGTTGGTGGGTGCACACACACTAACAATGGTAATACACAATGGTGGTCTGTGGACTTGGGACGGATATTGGAAATAACATCTTTACGTATTGTCGGACGAGGTGATTGTTGTGAGACAAGAACATCTGGTTACTCTATCCACATTGGCAATGACAATTCGGTTAATGGAAGATTTACCCTAAACTCCGTTTGTGTTTCAAATCAACCAAATTTACCAAGATATAGTGCGTTAAGTGTCATTTGTAATCAGCCAATTTCCGGACGGTATGTGTTTTTCGTCATTACCAGTGGTCAGGTTCTGACCCTCTGCGAGGTCGAGGTGTGGTCCTCGGCGTGCGCGCTGTGCCCGGCGAACTCGGTGTCGGTGGCGGGGAGCGTGGCGGTAGAAGACTGTGAATGTGCCCCCGGCTGGACGGGGCCCGACGGGGGCGCGTGCTCGGTATGCGCCGCGGGTACATTCAAGTCGGCCAGCGGCAGCGCCCTGTGCGACAGCTGCCTGCCATTCGCGACCTCGCTAAGCGGGAGCACGCTCCAAACAGCCTGCGCGTGCAACCCAGGCTACCACGTGCCCAGCGCCACCGACGCGTGTACCGCGTGCGCCGCGGGCACGTACAAGACGGGCACGGGGAACGCGACCGCCAGCTGCCTGCCCTGCCCCGCCAACTCGGGGGGCTCGCCGGCGGGCAGCATCAGCGTCTCGGCCTGCGTGTGCAACGCCGGCTACTCCGGGTCTGGCGAGACGCAGTGCTCTGTCTGCCCCACGGGCACTTCCAAGGGCGCCCCGGGGGCCGGCGCGTGCGTGCAGTGCGCCGACCAGACGTACGCCGACCTGCCCGGCTCCACTGCATGCACGATCGTGCCAGACCACTCAGTGAACAACGCGAACCGGGACTACTTCCTCTGCAACGCCGGCTTCAGCCTCTCGGTGGACCTGCAGTGCGGGGGGTGCGAGGTGGACACCTTCAAAACCGGCTACGGCAACGACGCGTGCACGCCCTGCCTCAGCGTGGGCGCCTTCAAGAGCACCGACGGGGCCACCACCAGCACGAGCTCGCTGGCGTGCATGTGCATCCGGGGATACGGCACCGCGAGCACGGGGGGGCAGTGCCAGCAGTGCGATACGGGCCGCTGGAAATCAGTCGTGGCTGACGCCCCCTGCACCGTCTGCGTGTCCGGCTCCAGCACGCTGGCCCCCAAGGCCTACGCGCAGACCCTGTGCGTGGCGGACCGGGGCTTCACCAAGGACATTGATTCCTTCGTCCCGTGTGACACAGACGCCTTCAAGCCCGACGTGGGTGACGTCCCGTGCACGCCGTGCGCCCTGCACCGGGCCACAGCCGCGCCGGGGGCGACTCTCGACACGCAGTGTCTGTGCACGCTGCCGGCCTACGCCGAGTTTGCCGGCGTCTGCCACTGCAGCCCGGGCTTCGCGTATGTGGCCGGCCTGTGCGAGCCCTGCCCGTCCAACGACTACTGCGCGGGCGAGCAGGCCCCCGCACGGTCGTGCCCCGCAAACTCCTTTGCGCCGGGGGGCGTCGCGTCCGCTGCTGAGTGCTCGTGCGGCGCAGGGCACACCGGCTGGGCAGTGCTCGCCAACGTCGCCCGCACGTGTGGCGGCGCATATGCCTCGGCATGCGACTCGGACATGTCGAGCCAGCTGTTGGATCACGTGTCTGCCTACGGGAACGACGGCCTGCACGACAACGTGCAGGAATTCGTGCACACCGACGGCGGCACGGCGCGCCCCTACTTCTACATCATCGACTTCGGGACGCCGCGCAGCGTCGCGTACGTGATCTTCTACAACCGCGTCACCAGCGCCGCCCAGATGGCCGGCGCCAGCATCCGGGTGGGCAGCAGCCCGACGCCCACCCAAAACGCCCAGTGCGCCGTGCTCGACACCTCGCTAATACAGAACCTTTCGTGCGGCGCCGAGGGCCGGTACCTGTCCCTGGTGATGCCTACCGCATCCTACGACAACGTCATCTTCCACGAGCTCGAGGCCTACGCCACGCGGTGCCAGCAGTGCGCCGTCGGCACGTTCAAAACAGTGAGTGGGCCTCTCGCATGCACACCATGTGCCCCGAGTTCATTGTCTCCGCTGGGCAGCACCTCAGCGCTCGCCTGCGCGTGCCTCGCCGACTTCTACGGGCCTTTCAACGGCCCGTGCGCGGCGTGCCCGGCGAACTCGGAGTCTCCGGCAGGGAGCGCGCTGGTCACTGCCTGCAAGTGCAAGCCCGGCTTCGGGCGCGTGGACGACGCCTGCGTGGAATGCGGCGCCGGCAGCTACAGCACCCTCCTGCCCTCCGGCTTCCGCGAGTGCGCGGCGTGCGACCCCAACGCGGGTTCAGTCGCCGGGAGTGTGACTGTGACCAACTGCAAGTGCAACGCAGGCTTCACGGGCACGGACGGGGGGTCTTGCTCGACATGTACTGCTGGGAAGTATAAACCAGTGATGATACCTGGTGCTCCTTCGTGGTTTGTGACAGCATCTGGTAATGTTGATACTGTCAGAAATGCCTGTATTGACGGCGGGGGCGAACTGGCGACTATAAATTCACTTGCAGAAAATGAAATAGCGGTGGGGATATGTCAGGGAACTCAATGCTACATTGGCCTGGTCAGAGACACTGCTTTTGAGACTCCTTGGTATTGGTTATCAGGGGATTCTGTTGTGTATACCAATTGGAAATCTAGCCAAATCCATGCAACACATGAGACAAGAACTGTCATGAAAAGATCTAATGGTCAGTGGGAAGATTGGGGATCAGGGGTAACCTATAATCGGGGCGTGTGTCGCGTGATGTGTCTCTACTGCCCCCCGAACTCCCACTCGACAAATGGCAGCACAGCAGCAACAGCCTGCCAGTGCAACCCCGGCTACACCGGCGCGGACGGGGGCCCGTGCTCGGCCTGCGTGGCGGGCAGCTTCAAGCCGCTGGCGGGCGCGGCGGCGTGCGAGGCGTGTCCTGGCAACAGCACCTCAGCGGCAGGCTCTGCCCTCGCGAGCGACTGCAAGTGCGCCCCCGGCTTCTCTGGCGCCGACGGTCAGACGTGCACCATATGCGCGGCTGACACCTACCGCGCCGCCAACTTCGCGACCAACTGGGCCCGCGCGTGTGGCCCGAATAGGAATGGGGCGTGTGTGGCAACGCAAACGGGTGTGCATGAAGGGGCTGTTCCTGGGCAGGTTGCGGAACGTGCAGTGGATGGAAACAGTAATTCTGTACCCAGCAATGGTCATTGTGTACACACAGCAATTGGGTTTGATCCATCATGGTGGAGTGTGGACTTAGGACTGACAGTGCACATAACAACTTTAAAAATCACTGGACGATCTGACAATAATCAACAAAGAACAACTGGTTTCTCCATATACATTGGCAATGATAATTCAGTTTCTGGAAGATTTACCCAAAACTCTGTGTGCGTTTCAGGTCAACCACAATTGCCCAACACTGCGCTAATAATCACATGTAATCAGCCAATTTCTGGTCGGTATGTGTATTTCATGATCCCCAGAGAAGAGTATATATCACTCTGCGAGGTCGAGGTGTATTCATCGGACTGCGCGCTGTGCCCGGCGAACTCGGTGTCGGTGGCGGGGAGCGTGGCGGTAGAAGACTGTGAATGTGCCCCCGGGTACTCCGAAACCTCTGTGAATATGCCCCCGGATACTCCGGAAATCATTTATGACTTTACAGATAAAAATACTTTGGCATCTTGGAAGGCTTATGCGGATGCAATACCAAATTCAATATTTTCATATCTTCATTTTTCAGGTAATCTTGATACAATATGGACTAATAGTCTGGTAGGATTTTTTCAAATGGTATTACCAAATACTCACAATTATATGGAAATAACTTTTGGTAATCAATGGTCTGGTGGTCATACGGATAAAACTGATTTATTTATAGACAATGTATTGGTAAGTGAGGCTTTAGATTTTGATACTAAAATATTCGAATCAAGTTACACAGGAACACCAACTATTAAAATTAGTGAAGATGCTTCCAGGACAAGTGCAAACCTTATCATAAAATTGTTTCAATATGAAACATGTTCACTGTGCTTAGCTGGCACATACAAAGATGGACATGGGTCTGGTATTTGCACATCTTGTCCGACCAACTCAGTCTCTGCAGCTGGGAGCATCATTGACACGGCCTGCCAGTGCAACGCGGGGTTCTCGGGGCCCGCCGGCGGGCCGTGCGTGGCGTGCGCCGCGGGCACGTTCAAGGCGGCGTCGGGCAGCGCCGCGTGCGCCGCGTACGGGTGTCCCGCGAACCAGTTCAGCTCGGAGGTGGCGGCTAATATTCAGGCCGTGTGCTGGGCGTGCCCCACCGACGCCCTCTCCCTGCCAGCGAGCACCGCCCCCGCCGCCTGCCAGTGCCGCGCCGGCACCTACGAGGAGACGCGCGTGCTCAACCCGCCGTTCGAGCAGAGGAGTTACTCTTCGTTTGCAACAGGAACCCCTGTTCATACGAATTCTTTGTTGGATGATTTATTTGCAAGATTTGCGTGGGCAGCTGCCGAGAATACTATTGGACAGTATATGGATATAGATGTTGGAAATCCAATGTATATCGTAGGATTAATCACACAGGGACGAGGTAGCTCATGGTCACAACAATGGGTCAAAGAATTCAGATTGGAATATCGACTCGATAATACCGTGGGATCTAATGTTGTATTGCCTGGAACTTTTTTGAGGACAAGTACAGTGAAAGGGGAACACATATTCACAACACCTATATATGCTCGATACATACGGATTATAGTGCTTGATTGGAATTCTTATATCAGCATGCGCGCCGCCCTGATCGTCAAGTCGTGCTCGTCGTGCGTGGCCACGTCGACGTCGGTGCAGGGCAGTGTGCTAGAGTCCGCCTGCGAGTGCCCGGCCGGCGCGTACAGGTTCAGCAGCGCCGCCGACCAGCGCGCCCTCGCCCTCGTCCCCGGGCGCGCGCAGCTGTCAACCCTGGCGAACCGCGGGCTCCGTGCGTACGCCGCCACCGCGCAGTTCAGCAGCAGTACGTTTGGCCCCACAAATTCAAAAGGCGCCGTCACCTTCGACCGCGCCGCGTCCCAGTACCTCGACGGCGGCTCGCACCAGTTCAACATTGCAACTAACGGGGGCTTCACGGCCGTGGCTGTGGTCATGTTCACGGGAGCTGCTGGTGCCTTTGAAAGAATATTTGATTTTACTGGTATTGATGTATGGCGAGGGGCTACGACTTCAAATCTATTATTTGGTATTTTCAATGGCGATGGTTGTATAATTCAAATGAATTCTGTCATTATACAAAATACATGGATGACAGTTGTGGCCACATATAATTCCAGTAACATGATGATGGCGCTACGAGTCGGGAGCAATATCTTAAATCGTCAATGTACACTGCGAACAGACAGATCTACTTCCGTTACATATGTTGGCAAAAGCATTGTGGCATCAGATTCTTATTCAAATGTAAACATCGCCGGCCTCTACGCCGTGGACGCCCTGCTGACGGAGGCGGAGATCGAGGTGGTCATCCGTCGCATCAACGCAGGCGAGGACACGCTGCAGGGGTGCGTGGAGTGTCCCGTCAATACTTTCAAGGCCGGCGCCGGGAACGCGCTGTCGACGTGCCAGACGTGCCCGGCGAACTCGCGCACCACGGGGGGTGGTGTCACAGACGCCAGCGGCTGCGTGTGCGACGCTGGGTACGCGGGGGAGGACGGGGCGGCCTGCGTGCCGTGCCCCGCTGGCTCCTACAGCTACGACAGGACGTGTGTGCAGTGCCCTGCGGGGAGCTCGTCTGCGGCCCTCAGCGCCACCATCTCCGACTGCGTCTGCACGGAGGGGAACTTCCGTCCGGGGGACGTCTCTGCGGGGTCCACGGCGACACAACAGGACTACGTGTGCTTGGAGGCCTGGTTTACAGCCTTATCGGCGAATGCGGTGACGTGTGTGTCTACGGACGGGAGCACGGTGCAATTGGACCTCACATCTGAAAATGCACTCGACGTGTGTAGTGAAACAACAGAGCAAACCTGTATGTCGCAAGCGTCGACAAATGCTCTGAATTTTGTAGTATATACATACTCTGGTGGAATGGAAGACTGTTTATCAACCACGAATTTAGACGTAATGTCGACGTTGTTCCACGAAAACGCTTGTCGACGCCTGACTGGGGGTGAAAATGAGGTAATCCGCCTCAGATACCTCCAACCTCTATGCCTGCCCTGCCCCGCCAATTCCTTCAAGAACGAGAGCGGCGACGGGGCCGCGTCGTGCGAGGCCTGCCCCGCGTTCGCGTCCTCGCCGGCGGGCTCGACCCTCCGCACGGACTGCGCGTGCGCGGGCGGCTACAAGGGCGTGCCGGGCGGCCTGTGCGGTAAAATATGCCCCCCCGGCGCGGCGCACGGCCCGCTCAACCAGGTGTGCTACCCGTGCGGCACGAGCACGTACAAGCCGCTCGCCGGCGACCACGCCTGCACGCCGTGCCCGCCGTTCTCGCACCACGGGCTCACGAACCAGACGAGCGTGGACGCCTGCGCGTGCCAGATCGGCTACCTGTGGAACGCTGCCTCTCAGCTCTGTGACAATTGCCCCCCGGGCACCTTCAACAACCGGGCCAATGACACCCGCTGCTTCCCCTGTATGTCACTGAACAACACTGCACCAGTGTCGTGTGTGGCAAACCAGAGTGACGGGACCTCGTGCCCGGGGTTGTGTGTGGCCCCCGCCGGCTTCCAGGTTACAGCGTCGGGGGCGAACCTGGAGGCATGTCCGGTAAACTCATACCAAGACGGCTCGGGCGTGCAGTGCACGCCCTGCCCGGCCCCCAGCACCTTCACCGCGCACGGGGGGCTCGCCTCCGTCGCCGAGTGCGCGTGCACGGCGGGCCACTCGCGCGTCGGAGGCGTTTGTGTGGCGTGTGAAGTGGGCAGCTACAAGGCCCCTGTAGACTCGGGCGCCATAGACCAGGGCATCCTACAGCGGGCCCTGGCACTGGTTCCAGATGAGCATTTGAGAATTGCGACTCTGGCAACACGAAACACGCCCATGACTACTGATAATCCTCCCCCCTTCGTGCCGAGTGGTGGTCCTCTGGGCATGGGATCCCTGGTGTTTTCAGACCGACAGGAACTGAATTATTTGCGCATGCCAGGCATCGCGTTCGACTTGGACACCAATGGCGCGTTCACAGGTGTGCTGGTCATCAAAATGACAGGCGTTGTAGATTCGGATTCCGAATGGGAGCGAATTTTTGATTTTGGGGTAAATAGAGACGTTCACAATATCAATTTGATGCGGCAACATTCATCTGGTTACTTTGAATTTAAAATAACAGATGATGACAAGAGTATTGATTGCCAGGTCGTTTCGTCAAAAGAATACCCTCAAAACGTATGGTTGCGTATTGTCATGCGGTACAGAAAATCGTACAATTCAGTGGATATCATAATCAATGGGGACACGACCACCGCAACCTGTGCAAAAGCTCCCATTGACAGGATTGCAAATGCCATTTTTGGGAGACAAGCACATGCGGCAGATTTGTTCATCCTTGGGGAAACAGCGGGCATGTTCGTGGTGGATTCATATCTGGACACAGACCAAACACAATCACTCATCGACGCCATGTACCAGGGAGAGGACACGCTCCTGCTGTCACACACTTGTAACGTCTGTCCGTCTGACACGACGACGCAGGAGCCCGGCAGCACCTCGCTCGCCGAGTGCGTGTGTGACGCCGACTTCGAGCTCGTCAACGCAGTCTGCCGGCGCTGCGTGGCGCCCGCCGCGAAGCACCACCCCGGGAACGAGGCGTGTATCGGCTGCGGGGTCGGCGGCGCGCTCAAACCCAGCGAGCCACACACACGCAACGCGTGCGAGTGCCAGGCGGGTTTCGCCGGGGCCCGCGACGCGTGCCTGGCCTGTGCGCATGGCTCCTACGCGACGGGCCCGGGCGTGGAGGAGTGCGTGTCCTGCGCCCTGCACGCCACCACCGCCCAGCCCGCGTCGGCCAGCATCGCCAGCTGCTTCTGCTCGCCCCCCCTGCTCTGGGAGGCGGCCGCGACCGGCGGGCCGAATGTGCCGGGGGGCATCTGCGTCTCGTCCTGTGCGCCGGGGTTCTACGGCGCTGGCTCCGTCTGCGCCCTCTGCCTTGAAGAGACCTACAAGACAGACCAGGGCCCGCAGGCGTGCACGCCGTGCGCCCCCCCCCGCAGCAGCTCGCGCCCGGGGTCGGTACTGCCAACTAACTGCAGCTGCCCCGCCGGCCTCATGCTCGACCCCTCGGGCGGCATCAACGCCACGGTGGCCTCGGTGGGCCCGCTGAGCGCGCTGGGCCTGGCCACAACAGTGTTAAACAACTGTCTCGCGGGGTGTGTAGTGGCAGAGGACCCGGCCACGCGTCTGGCCTCGCTCTCGCTCTCCGGGCCCGACGTGCGGGACGTGACGGTCACTGTCGACACGGGGGGCGCCACGCTCGTGCTCTACGCGTGCACCTCGGACTGCCTCGCCACGGTGGCCCTCTACGGCTCGCGGGGGCGCCTCACGCTCAGCGCGCCAGCCACGGTCGGCGGCACTGTGCTCCGGCACACCCGCCGCACCGCGACGCTCGCCCCCAACCCCGGCCAGCTGGACCAGGCTGCCGCCGAGCGCCTCGTGCTGCAACACGGCCTGCGCCCGGGCAGCACGCTGTGGGGTGCCTCGGTCGCGCTCGCACAAGCAGACCCCGCGTGCCTCCCGTGCGCGCAGGGGCTCGTGTGCGCCAGCTACATATAGACGGACGGGTGAGAAACGGAGGTTGAGTTATTTAGTAATATTTAATAATATAATAAAAGGCCACTCTGGACATGAGAAATTACCTAATGCACCGAGCAAAGGACGCGGGCAAGCCGCGAGCAGCCGCTGCCACGATGTCTGAATTGAGTTGACCCCAATCTGTAGGCTTATACACATTATTGATCACGGGCACTCTGGTATTTTTGCACAATGAACAAACATACATGAAGAGATACACGCACACGAGCACAACGGACAAGCATGCCATACAGTAGCATATGAATGCAAGATCTCCCTCTGTGTCCACAGGGATGTAGAATTCGCCTTCGAATTCAGACTTGGTCGGCCACCGAGTCGCTGACTTAATAACGTCTGCAAGCGTCCGTTCTGGCTGAACCTCCTTGTAAAATAGCGCCTCTGAAATAGCGGACACCGCTGTATGCACAAGCTCCAGAGCCCGGGCCTGGTGCGCCTCGATTGTAAATATCTCGGAAAGAGTGGTGTACACTCGCTGCGCCATGTCTGTCACGGGCAGTCGCGGCTGCTGCTGCGCTTGGGCCACTATATATGTTGCAAGGCGCTCTTGTGCAATGTCTATCAAAGAAGCAATGACAAACAGATTGGAGGCAATCACAGGCATCCAGATAGGTGTCCAGTGACAGATCATCACGAGGCTAGTAACAGGACACACCATTGGCACACTGCGGGTCTCGTTAGTGCCCCCGTCCGCGCGCCCCTTAAATACGCCTCACGCCAACTTCTCCCAGAGGGCCGTCCACTCGGCGTGGGCCTCCCGCGAGTCGAGCAGGGCGGCCTGCAGCCCGTCGTGGCGGGCCAGCCAGGTGACCTGCGCGCACGCGGAGCAGTAGGCCGCGACGCCGGGGAGGGCCTGCGCCGCGGTGGCCTCTGCGTGCGCGGCGAGCACGTCCGCGACGCGCGCGCTGCCCGTCGCCAGCACGAAGGCGCTGCTCGCCGGCTCCGGCCCCGGGTCCGCCATGAAGAGGCACCAGCTGCAGCGTGGCGTCGCGAGGTACATCACTGCTGCCCGGCGACGAGCTCTGCCTATTTATAGACGTTTCCGGTCGATGGCTGATGCTGCGCTGATGCCCGCTCGCGGCCGCCCTATATTTACGACAGACTGGCGCATGGCTGATGCAGATCTTCGTCAAGACCCTGACGGGCAAGACCATCACGCTCGAGGTCGAGGCCTCGGACACCATTGACGCAATCAAGAGCAAGATACAGGACAAGGAGGGCGTCCCCCCGGACCAACAGCGCCTCATCTTCGCGGGCAAGCAGCTCGAAGACGGCCGCACGCTCGCCGACTACAACGTGCAGAAGGAGTCCACGCTGCACCTCGTGCTGCGCCTGCGCGGCGGCCTCGACGACGCCGGCCGCCGCCCGCGCAATCTCAAGCACGACGGCATGGGCCTGCTCACGAAGCTGCGTCTCACCTCCAGCGACTGCACGCGCCTCGGGGGGCGCTCCGACCGCCACGACGCCCTGCACGTGCGCATGCGCAGCGACGACCTGCGCGAACAGGTCGAGCGCCAGCTCTCGGGGCTCGCCGAGTCCGGCTCGCAGTTCACGCTCATTGTCTCCACCACCGACGCCCTCCAGGCGCTGAACCTGCACGCCCGGGACGAACTGGCCATTGACATCGCGCTGCCCCGCAGCGAGGCCGGGGGGCGCAGGAAGCGCGAGATGCACACCATGCACCTCACCGTCAACACCGCGCGCATTCTCACCACAGGCCTGCGCTGCTCGGGGGTCATGCACAGGGCCATCGTCATCGCGACGACGGACTGAAGCGGGACGTGTCTTAATTAAACACTTTATATAAAATCGACAAAGTAGTCGTTTTTTTCGGAAAATGATTTCGCACCATTGCCATTGGGTGGGTCCTCGCGCTGGAAAAACGTGTCAAACTGCAGCATATGGGCATCTTGTATATTTATCTCATATTCGTCCAGCCCTTCGAGATACACATTCCTGAACTCATTTTTATTCTTGAGTGTTTCTTTCCCGCCAATATATATACTACAAATATTCCAGAATAAATTAACAGGTGTTGCACTGTACCGTTCGATTATGGCGAGTTCTAACGCAGACGCAGCTCCTATATTCAATTTATAAAAACTAGTCGATTCTAAACCGTGAGTCGAACCTGTTGTGGATTTAAAGACACTCGATTCCAATTCTATCATCAGTCTGTAACGTATCCATGGTAGCGCATTTTCTGCAAATGAATCATCGAAGTCCTGCATTATATTTCCTTTCTGGCCTTTAGAGTCGATGATGCGCTCATACATGTCTTTTCTTAATTTGTTAAAATTGTCCATATTATTATTAATTTCTTGTTTGGTCACTCCACTTTTTGGTATATAAACTGCGTTACTTATACTTAATTTCATTGATGTAAATTTTAACTTTTCGTCATTGACCATCCAATTATCTTTACCAGTATTATAAACAGTATTTACAATATATCTGTACGGTGGATACACATAATCGTCCAGATGTTTTCGAAACATTCTCTGTTTCTCATATAAATCTGCTTCTCTTTTTTTCGCTATTACATCAAAAGCCTGTTTTCTTCTCAATTTCTCAGCATCCTCGTGTTCTTTTTTCAATACATCACTAGATTTTTGGTCTGATAAATCAAAGTCATCTTCGGGATGTTGATTACGCACATGATCCGCGAGTTTTGCATCTTCTTCTTCTTGCTTCGTATTTTCTTCTTCTTGCTTTGTATATTCTTCGTCGTCTTCCTTTTGCATTTTTTCTGCCAAAAGTGCATCAGCTTCTTCTTGTTCCTTTTGCAATTTTGCTGCCTCAAGTGCATCATTATCGCTTATTTTTTTTCTTTCATTATTTTTTCGAAGTTTATTTGTTTCATCTTCCTGTTGTCTGAGAAGTGCCGCGTGGTCACTCTGTTCAACTGATTGTAGACGTCTCTGATAATCATCTTCCTGTTGTCTGAGAAGTGCCGCGTGGTCACTCTGTTCAACTGATTGTAGACGTCTCTGATAATCATCGTCATTATGTGTGTTATTATGTGTGTTATTATGTGGTATATGTTGATGTTGGATGTGGTCATGCCTGTAATTGACGTTATATACACCATGGCCTTGGTGTTGCATACCATGTGGTCTATGTGGATGCTGGTCATGGTGATGCGTGTAATTGACGTCATATCCACTATGGTATTGTCTGTGCCGTTTTTCTTGTTCGTCTTCAACTCTTTTAGTATATGTATCCTGATATTCCTGTATATTATCCTTGAGACAGTTGTATCTTTCTGCATAAGCTTTCAAAAACCCACACTGTTGTGCGAATCGTCCACTGTGGAGGCGCTTCGATTCCGACTCATCTGACAATGTATTATCGATCAATTCAAATAAATATAGACTTTGAAATTTATCTATATTTTCATATTCGAATTCTTTCATGATATCAGGATTTTCATCATATGATTTTGTATAATGAATTACAATAATTTCCACTACTTTAAGCAAAAATCTGGTGTTGTCATTTCTACTCCGTAAGGTCAGATCTTCAGTATGGACTGAACTGTCATCGAATATATTTTGTAACAATAGAAACCATCTGAACTCACGTGATATGGAATAATATACTATATTTTTTATATCATCATGTGATAGTGTATGCCTCTGCATCGTGTCAAGAAAATATTTTTCGTTTGACACCCATACATTCTGGTATTTCATGTCAAAACTTGGATATGCCTGTTCTATCCACGACTTAAATTGTAATGAATTTTCATAATTTTTATCTAAGAGAGTTGTACACATTTCTGTAAAATCTGTATTTGAGTCTGAATTTTTCATCCAGTTCTGTATACGTGATGCCAATGTATTGACAGTTAAAAACTTCTCTGAATATTCTTTACTATTACTTTCCAGTTGAAATGTATTTAATTGCACCATTACAACTCTCTTGACGAGGTCATATGTTGCATATTTATTGTGCTCCACACGACTCTGTACATTTACAGCCGGCTCTACATCTCCTTGCTCCCTCCGCCTGGTTTCTAAGTATTCGTGAAATTTTTTAATATCATCCTCCAGTGTATTTGTAAATCCGTCTAGATTGTCCCGTTCTTCTAGTTTACGAGTCGTCTCGTCGATCATTGTCTCAATCAATAAATGGTATAATTCGTTCTCTGTAGCAAAATTTGTACTCTTCAGATCTTCGAATAATAGGTCCATGATTACAAGATGGTCAAGTTCTGCCGCATGAATATCTCGTTTGTATTGTGCATTGACTTCTTGCTGATTACCTTCATAGTTTGCAGAGTCGTTATAATAATGACTCCACCAAATACTCGCAGACGCAGGAAATTCTCGTGACAATTTATCTGAAAATGATCTATTGATAGAAGCTCGTCTCTTTTGTTCTAGGAATTGTTGCAGGAAATATAGCCTAGTCCTCTCCTGTTTCTGGAAAACATATATAAAGTCCTTTCTTTTTTTGGTTGCTTTATCAACACTGTCTTTATGAATATAATATCCATTGATTTCAGATAACACTTGGGTCATCACAACTGTCAGTAAATGTGTATAGTCGCCGTCATAACCTGGATTAAATAATTTATTTAACTGATGCACCCAGTCCGCGTAACTTCTCGACGCGGTTAAATGAAAGTCCCCCTGCAAACACGCATAATATGCGAAGTCAGCGAATCCGAGATATAGCTGACGCCATTCGAATGACTGTAGAATTTTACTATTTTCAAATAATGAAACTGCTTCTGCTGGTAAGTTTCCTTCAGTCACATTGCCATACAGTCTATCTGTACCCTGAGATTCGGACCACTCGATTTTTTGTTTGTAATACCTGTAAGTGTCAATACCTGAGTTTTCGAAGAGTTTGTCCAGTTTTCTCAATTCTTCAAATTTTTCCTGTTTATCTTGTTCGATATAATACTCTGGTGGTATGATGAAATCAGCTACGTCATATCCATTCATAATTTTTCCTATTTCCTGTGAGTTTTCAACATGAAACAATATATTCATGTGTAATGCTGTATTCTTGCATAGAACAACGGAATCTTTTCTAAATTTTTGCATTATTTCTGATGGTTGCGTCCGACCCTCTGCGTGTACGGGATCACTTGCTATATCTGTCATATGCCCACACGCACACGATCCTTAAATACACAAGCAAAAACAAATATCAGAGAAAAATCAAAACCATTTGCACGTGCCGGTCCGGCTCTCGCGATTCATTATGAAGACCATAAACGTGGAGGGGTATGTCATCGTCAAGGCGGGACTGGAGTGCTGCACGGGCGCGCCCGTCGCTGTGAAGTCGCTCGTCGCGCAGATGGAGCGCAACGAGGACTACATCTACTGGCTGCAGAAGGCGCGCGGGGGCGTCGAGACGCAGATCGCGTGCCTGAAGATCAACGGCGTGTTCCACGGCCTGAACATGAAGCTCGAGAAGGTCATCTTCCGGCACGTGCGGCTCACGCGCGACTTTGTGAACCTGGAGCTGCTCTCGGACGGCACGCAGAAGCTGCGCATCCCGACGCGCCTGCTGCACGAGAAGCTGCGGACCTCGTGCCGGTTCAGGGTGAGTGTGTGCCCGCGTGCATTGTAATGTGTGCGGCCTTCGCTATTTAATGCGCGCATGGTGTGCAGAAGATGAGCGCCTCAGAGCACAAGCCCGTCCACAAGCGCAAGCGGGCGCAGGGCACCAGCGAGCGGGGCAAGAAGAACTCACAGAAGCTCAAGAAGATCCACGTGGACATCGACAGCATCTTCGATGACACGCAGCGAGCACTCGCGACCGCTGGCGCGTGCGGAGAGAAGCTGGTCCGCTCGCCACGGATGCTGGTGGAGAGCATGCAGCGGATGCTGCGGCGCGAGTACCCGCAGCGCGCGGCGGACTCCTCAGAAATCGAAGGGTGAGCCCGCCCGCATGCGCGAGGAGAGCCCGCGCTTGAGGGGTGTGCTTGCAGGGGCCATCGCGATAACGGGGGGCGCGTGCGCCCGTGCTGTCTCTCTCTCCTGGGCCTCGAGCACGCTGAGGCCCATCGAGAAGACGAGGACGGTGATGATGACGAGGAGCATGACCACGTACATCGAGCGCTGGAACTCGCACCGGGGGCGTCGGGCCGTCATTGTCCGGGAGATCGTGTCGAAGTCGTAGTGCGCCCTGTCGCCCCCCCGCCCGCCGGTGAAGCAGCGGCCGATGAAGGACCACGCCAGCATGTCTGCGTAGAGCTGTGTCTCGTCGGATCGCGTGTGCATGCGCACGGCGGTGCCGTTCGCCTCGATGCGGCCGAGCGAGCCCGACTCGCCGAGGAAGAGGTGGATGAGGCCCCTGCTCATGCACTCTGACTCTGCGCACTCCATGACGCCGTCCTTGACGGTTATGAACCTGAGCATGCTGTGCATCAGCTCGCAGCACGGGACGTCAATGTACGCGTGTGTGGGGCTGGTGGCGGGCGGCAGCGTTGCCGCGGCGACAGCGGCACACATGCAGACTGCGAGGCCACGCACGGCCCACGACGTCGGCTGCATCTCTGCTCGAGGGGAGCGCTGTCTTATATTCGCTTGCGCGCGTTCCGGGGTCTCTTCTCAGCGTGTGATGGTGAGCGTCACCACATACTCCTCAGTCTCGCCAGAGCTCCCCACAGGCTTGGGCGCGGCTCTGGCCTCGAGCCTGCTCAGTATATATATATTTGCGATGTTGAGCGCCTCGAATGCCAATAAAATGATGTATTCTGCGGTGATTGCGCCCCCGTTGCGGTCCAGAACCACCAGCACCGCAAAGAGGACGCATACGATCACATAGAGCACGTCGCTGGCGACGTACGCCTGCCTGCGGAAGATAGCGAAGCTCGTGAGGTTGACCGACACGATGTCCTCGGCGTACGCCCACGACAGGGCTGCGTGCAGCACGAGGAAGGTGGACATGAAGAGCACCACGCCGGCCGCGTGCATGCCGTCCATGCCCGAGAAGGCGTCCCGGCGGTCCCGGTGGTCGTACCGCACGAGCATGCACCACCCGAACAGGCAGAGCACCGCGCACGCGGTAAACACCGCATCGCACACTGCGCTCTTGCGCCTGTAGAGCAGCCGCCACGTCTCCAGCAGCTGCATCATGATCACGGAGAACGCCACAGACAGGAGCAGTGGGATATAGTCGAGTCCGCGCGGGGAGTGGTTGCAGTGCATCAGCTTCTCGCTGATGTACTCGAGGCCGACGCCGTTGCGGTTGACGGAGGGCTGCCACGACCCGACCGGAGAACACACCCCGCTCAGGAGGGCGATGCCGAGCCCCGCGAAGACGCCCTGGGCGCAGGCAAAGGGGACCAGCAAGCTGCTGTGCATTGACTGGGTTTATCTATGCCATAAATAGCGCACGCTCAAATAATTTTATACCCGTTGGTAGCACTGGCTGTTGCCACCCACGTTGCGATGCGCAAGCGCAACTATGCACACTGCAAGGGCATCGAACGCATCGAGGACAACATGATCGAGGACATTGAGATCCTGTCCAGCCACCGCAAGTGCCAGACGTGTCTCGACAACACCCCGCAGGCGCAGGTGCACAACCTAGTGGGCACGGCGAAGATCGACACGTCGTGCGCCGCGCTCAACCTGAGGGCCGTGAGCCGCCTGATCCCCAACTGCCGCTTCGACAAGCAGAAGTTTGCTGCCATCACCATCCGCATCCGCAACCCTATGTGCACGGTGCTGCTCTTCACGAGCGGGAAGATGGTGCTCACCGGGTGCCGCACCTACCTCGAGTGTATCATGGCCTCGCACGAGGTCGTGAGCATGCTGCGGAGGTCGGTGCCGGGGACGCGCTTCCTACTCAAGCACGTCAGCATCCAGAACATCGTCGGCAACGTCGACCTGCGCCTGCGGGACAGCGTCATCGACCTCGAGAGGATCCAACAGGAGAACGGTATATTCTGCACGTACCAGAAGAACATGTTCCCGGGGCTCATATACCGGCCAAACGAGTGCCCTGTCGTGCTGCTCATCTTCATTTCGGGCAAGGTCGTCATCACTGGCGGCAAGTCGACCCGCGACGTCAAGGACGGCTGGAGCGCGCTGTGGCCCTTCGTCCGCAGGTACATCACGCCGGCCCGGGCCCTCACTTGAACCCAATGGGGGTGCAGGTCATGCTGGCGCTCGGCGCCCACGTCGGCACGGCGCCTGCCTGTGTGGTGAGCGTGCGGTGCAGCGCGCTGGGCGTCACCTTCTCCGACGCGAACGACTGCGGCAACACGTTCGCCGTCTTCAGCAGGTCGGCCACGAGCTTGCTGCAGAACGTGGTGTCGGTGCTAATTGGCACCGGCATCCACAGCATCGAGTACGACATGGCAAAGGCAGAGAACTTGGTCCCGCGCTGGTGGTGCTGCGCGGCCGCCAGCTGCGCCGCCTGCTGGTCCTTCTTCGAGCACATGACAGCCACGCACGTGTAGTTGGTGGGGTCGAATGAGCGCTTCTTGAGAGTGACGCTCGTGCCCATGTAGATGGAGCAGGACGCGTCGTCGGGAAACTGCAGCTCGCAGTGGCAAAAGGGCCCGTCGATCCTCGACACCAGCTTGTTGAAGAGCCCGTCGCTGTCTTTCGTAGGATCATAGAACCACACGCGGAGTTTGACCATCATATGCTGCCTGTAACCCCTTCCTAATATACACGTCCGGTGCTAACATCGCCGGCCAGTAGCTCACTCTCGCCTGTCGTGTCGCGCCCCTTGTGTGATGCCGGCTTGCCTGGGCCGTCGTCCTGCACCGAGAGCGCGTATTCTCCGCCCTTGTCCTCCTCCTGCACCTTGTCCCTGTGTATTGTCCTGACAACCTCCACGAAGCCCCGCACCGACAGGTACATGGTCATGGCGGTGGGCAGCACCGTCGACACCACGAGCAGCACGCCAATGTACACAATGGTGCGGGGCGACGGGTCTCCCGAGAGCACGCCGCCGACGAGGGTGTCCTTGAAGGACATCAGACATGTCACGACGGTGTGCGACAGCATGAATTCACAGACACTCACGCCCCCGAATGACACGAGCGTCGCTGCCACATGCAGGGGCAGGGACGCGATCTGCACACAGGCCAGCTCGAAGTAGAGTATGTGCCTGGCGCGGGACGACTCGACCAACGCCGTGATGGCCTGATTTCTGCTGATGTGCAGCGAGCATATGTACACGAGCACTATGAGCGTCTCCCAGGCCGAGCACAGGGCGCCCCCGCAGAGGGGGCCCAGCAGGAACCCGTAGAGCACTTTGGTGACGTGCATCATGGGCAGACACAGCAGGATGTGTGCCAGGTGCAGCACCATCAAGATCGCCACGGTCCGGGCCGCCCCCTCACCAGATACTGTCAGCTTGATTTTGTCCCGGAACTGTCTCCACTCCGAGACGTTGGCGCCGCTCGGGACAATGTTTCTGTATTCTGTACCCACGCACAGGTACATGACGACGACCACGGAAAGCGACCCTGCCAGCACAGAAAAGAGGTAGCAGTCACTCCTCGTGCGCGGCAAATACATAACACCACACCACACACAGGTCTTAATTACATTATCTGTTTTATTTTGAACAAACTGTGTGTGTGTATAGTCAGACGCGTATCAGGCACGAGCCTGCACGCGCTGCTGCAACATGCTGTGCATCTGCTTCGACGTCATGTCAATCTTGTCCGAAGCACACGAGCTCTTCAGCTGGCGGATGGAATCCCTGTCGTCCCGGACACTCGTGTGCAGCGTCTTGAGCATGTCTTTTTGGGCCATAACGCCGCTGTGCAGAGCAGACACGGTCGACTTCTGCTCCATGAGGCCGGTATGCACATGGTTCACCTTGTCCATGGCCCGGTCGACGTCGGACCGCGCGGACTTTATGTCCCGGGCGTGCTGTGAGACATTGACTTTCAGCGCTGAGAGCACTGTCTTGTGGTTGCTGAGGCCGTCGTGCATCATAGACACAGCAGACGAATTCGACTTGATCGACTTCTTCAGGTCAGTCATGTTGGTGTCCTGTCTCTGCATGATGCCTGAGTAGGCCATCAGTCCGTCGTGCATCTGTCCCATTTTAGACTCACACTTGACGACAGTGCGCGACAGAGAATTGACTCGACTGGTCTGGCTCTCGCTGGTCCCGAGTCGCTGTTCTATGCTCTTGATCGACTTCGACATGGCGTTCAGGGCGTCCCTGTGGTTGTTGAGACCATCGTGTATCTCGTCGCTCTCGCCCTGCGAGCGTGCGACTGTCTTCGGCGCAGAGCGCTGCAAGGGGGCGTGTGTCCGTGTGTTTCTCTGCGTGGCGTCGTGCGCGGACAGGGCATGTGAGCCCGTGGCCAGCTCTCTTCCGATGCGGCCTGCCGTCTCTTCGAGGTCGAAGGTGTCGAGATGTGTCGTGGCAGACTGGTAGCGCGTGTCGTCCTTTCGGTGGTATCCCATGTCCACTACGGTGCCGGACTTGTCAATGTCCAGATTGAAGCGGCCGGAGTCGTTCATCTTGTTGGGCGCGGGCTGCACAGCGCTCGTGGCGAGGCCTGTCCGCAGGTATGCTGCGACAGAGTCTACATGTGACCCGTTCTTGTAGTCAATGACCCCGGTCATGCTGAACGCCGGGGCGTCAGTGGGGACCTGCGGCCCCTGTCTTTCCACACCCCTCAACATTGTCTGCGTGGCGAAGGACATCTTCACGTAAAACAAAGCATGTTAAATATTACGAAGGCGATTATTAATCGGGCATAATGCTGGACATTGTCCTCTCCGAAAACACAGTCCAGACGATGCCGTACCCGACCAGTAGCAAGTACATGAATATTATATACAAGACACTACAGTCTACCACCCATCGCATTGCTTCTGACACACAACCGCGTAAATATCGCTCACACCACACATTTCATATGAGTCTGTGTGTCGTCGGAAGAGTCTACCACAAACCCACGCTTCTTGAAGAATTCCACGAGAGACTCATGTGAGGACGTGCCGTTGTCCACACAGACGCGTGTGGTGTTCCCGCTGCACTCGCTCATAATGAGTCTCATGAGTTCAGTCGCAACCCCGCGCCCTCTCCATGCAGGCGCAGTGCACACGGCCAGGATCTCGTGCTGCTGTGTATGGTCAGGCAGTTCCGTCACGCTCACCAGAGCCACGCCGTGGAAGCACCCATTGTCGAGACACAGGGCGCCGTAGTCAGAGGCGCGCATGAGCTTGCGCACGTCCCCGGCGAATCCGCCTGATTGCAGTACCTTGAACACCATGTCCTCCTGTCTGCCCGTCATCGCGGCAACGTCTGCCTTGTAGATCACCAGCATCTACTGGAGACACCCACGAGGTAAATAGTATTTACGGCTCTGCTGCGATTTTCAAATGACCACGGTCATCTCCGTGGCCCTTGTGCTCTTGGCGCATGTATGGTCCGCACATGCGCTGACCAGCAAGTTCTTCTCTGAGTTCGTCATACCGCATGTGCAGAACAACATCACTCTCGAACAGTCGGTATACGACTTCATTGCCGAGCTCACGGCTGCGACCCCGGGCGTTGCGACCTACACACAGCACAACATCACATTTGATTACACTTGAATGTGTAGAGTCTATTTAAGAGAGGTCTCACACATGCACACAATGGCAACGCAATATGCCATTGACGTCAAGACGAGCGGCAACAGGCTTACGGATTTATTCGAGAGTAACAGCTCCAAGAAACGCAAGATAGGCATTGATAATGACATAGCGGATCTACAGATGGAGGTAGACGCGCTCAAGAAACAGGTAGACAACCACGACAAGACGTGCATTGCTGCGCTTCTCAAGAAGGTAGAGAAGGACACCGCCTACATCGAGGCTCTGGAGGCGAAATTGAACATATCGCACTGAAATCAAGCATCACCACACTCGAGTAGGCGGCACAACGAGCGGACGCAGCACGAGCATGCACTGCTCGGTGCGCGGGTCCGTCGGCACGCGCATCACGCTGTTGGCGACGAAGGTCGTAGTGTTATTGCAGATGAAGTCCATGCACACGGCCTCGTGCCCGACCCAATGACAGGAGACGTGTGCCGGCATCGGGCGCCCTGCACATCCGCTGCGGATCATCTTGTCGAGTATGATGTAGCGCTCGATCACGCTCTTGTCCATAAGAGAGACTCCACTGATCCGTGTGACGTCAAACACCCCCACATTCACCACACCAGCCTTGTTGGTGAAGAGGAACGCGTGTACGACGCTGTCTGGGGGCAGCACGCCGTCCAGCGCGTACGACGGCTTCATCACAAACATATTCGCGTCCACGGTGTATACGAAACACCCCCCCGCAGAGTCGACAACCACAGAGATGATGTGTGCGCCTTCGGGGCGCAGCGTAGACATCCGTTTCGCGTCGCAGGCGTCGTGGTGCACGGGCTTGCGAGCCACCTTGGCATACCGCACCTCGCAGGTGTCCACTTCGACGTTGAACAGGATGGGCATGCCGCATACCTCGTCCAACTCCATTGCTGTAGCGTACAAAGAGGGAGAGCGCCTCGGTCCTTTTATAGAGGTTGGACGGGCCATCAGCGAGACATCAGAGTGACCATATATATATATAGCATCTGCGCCTCATCCGTGATTTGATACCTACGCCCCCATGCAGAATTGGTCGCGACCAAGGGCGAGCACAGCGAGGCTGAAGACGCACGTGGTGATGGACACCACGAAGCGGGTGAGACACACCGCCTGCGCCGACCGATGCCCCGCGGATATAGCGTGGCCTGCCACCACCCAGAAGACACACAGTGCGTGCACCCCGGCAGCAACCACCGAGAGCGTGCACGCAGTCTCCACCATCCGCGTCCACATGACAGCCAGAATCATTATCAGCAGTAGGGTGGCGACCATGGATATGAACTGCTCGGCTGCGGAATCCCGGGTGTGCCGCGCCGAACATACAAAGTAGCACATGACAAGTGTGAGCGAGACCGTGGCATAGAAAGCCTGCACCGAAGAGCACTGTGAACAGGACGTCAGAATGAAGTACGCGTTCATGCTGAGCACCTCGTTGCAGTAGGCCAGTTCATACGCACACCACGCATCGCTCTCTGCAAGCGAGCAATCCCACTCTTGCTCGCCGTCGCGCGTGTCTTCGTTCTTCCACGCCTTGAAGGCCATGCTCGACATGCACACGCCCGCCGCGAACAAGACCGCTGGAATAAATAGATCAATCCGCAGTAACGAGACCGCCCCTGTGACATTCATCACCTGTAAATGATACACCGCGATCTGGGTCAAGTTGAACGTCGGACTGTAGTCGAACAACGCGACCGTCGAGTGGTATTTATCGGGGTTCAGATACTCCACTGCGATGCGCACCAGCAGCAGCGTGAATGGTTGTGTGTAGCAGATCAGGAGGATCACCGAGCCTGCAACGTCTCGCGCCGTGATTTTCTCGTGGTAACCGAGACAGTCACAGGACCAGCAACAATTTGCGCCCACACAGGTGCATATTTCCCCGAGACAAGCCCTTATCCCATCGCAAATCTGCCTAGAACAGCACATCACCAGGAATATAGCACATGTGAGTGCGATGTAGAGATGATCGACGGACTCTAGCATTTATTATTGCTTACAAGATCTTATATGCGCCCATGACACATACAATCACAAACTACACACACCAAAATCGAAGACAGTGAGTTTTAGAATAATATTTATTACACAATAAGGCGATATATAAAAAGAAGAGCATGACCTGATGGACAGGCTTGTGGGTCAATGCTATAGATGGAAACGTGCACATAATATAACATATCAAGTATAAATAAATCTCAATATGTGCACAAATTGAGTCTGGCGTCTCTGTATGTAGAGACGTGGCGACACGCTCGATTTATTATTCGGGCGTGTCGAGCTTGTAATTACAAGAAGCAGTGTATGGAAACGACGGTTTGCGTCATCCGTCAGCATCGCTGTCCTCTTTGGTCGTCAAGGTACTCACTCTCGTCATTTTTGCAATGAAATCAGTTGAGTCCACCACATGCTGTACATTTACAACTATCTGGCTAGCAGCAACGTTTAAGTCGTAGGCTGCTCGAGCAAGTAGGCCTGTGTTTGCAAGAAGCTCCGTGTGCTCGTTTACAAGCGTTTTGTGACATTTGGAAAGCTCGTCAAATTTTAATTGAAGCGCGCGCAATGCTTCACTATCAGAGACGATAGGTGTAGACAGCATTGATGTTTCGCCGCGAAGGGTTAAAATCTCCATTTTCTTTTTTGAAATCTCACTCGAAATATCGTGTATAGTACCTACAATAAGAGGTGACACGTAGGTATTTGTCGTCGGAGAGAATTTATTCCACACCTCCTTTTGCATACGTGACCAATTAGGTCCATTCCCAGATGCTAAATCTTCTATTTTTTTTTTGTCTACTGTCCCCAGAGAGGCAATTTTTGCACGAATAAACTCTGACTTGTTTTTCTCTTCAGGAATTTTGTCACTTTTAAATGAAAGGACGCTCTGAGTGAGAAATTCTTTGGCAAATTTTTCATTGCCTGAAGCTGTATCAACGGAACTAGAACCGGCTTGCATACATTCAGGCAAAGCGGTAGTGTTGTTCACTGTCTGTTTGCTTGTTGCACCACCACGGGCGGAAATAGAAGCGGGTTTTGTGGAACTAGAATCGGGTTTTGTGGAACTAGAACCGACTTCCTCGCCTCCACGCAAATTGGCAGTGGGTTCCACCCTCTGTTTGTTTTTAACACTACCCGTGAGATGTGAAAATATGTCAATAGACTCGTCAGTAATGGAATCTTGTTGTATGATATCCACACTCACTCTCTGTTTTTTTTTGGATTTGAGATCTACTGGTTTATCGATCTTCTGTTTTTTGTGTGATGTAGGTGGTAGTTGTGGCATCTCACTCTCTGATGCCAGTGGCTATACCGCATCTTAAGTACGTAATGTTATTTTACATACACGGGTTTATAATATTTCATGAAATCCCATGGATTTGAGTTTGTTTTTGTCGAGATTCCGGAACAGAAATTTGAATTTGTTCTCGACCTCTGTGATGTGCTTGGCCTTGAAGTCGAAAAATCGCTGCAGGTTGCTCTCGACCGGCAGCAGGTGACTCAGGATCGGCACCCGTGGAATCACTGTGATATATTCTATGACCACCCCTGTTCGCATGAGGTACATCAGACCAAAGACTATGATACGCATCTCGCTTTTCTTGAACTTGCCGGGCATGTACTTCTCGCACACCGCGACGATCAGCGCGAGCTGCCTCGCGCACAGGGCTGCCAGCCTGCATCTCGCGGCGCGTCCGAACTCCGTGTCCGTGACCCGACTCGACTTCATGGCTATCATGGATCGTTCCACGATCTGCACCATGTTGATGTGTGTCTGGCTGGACATGTTCTTATACATCAGCGAGTTGATATTCGTGCTCAGCTTCGCGCTCAGCTTCAACTTCTCGTGCCTGAAGGACGCCTCACACCGGGCAGATGCCAGCAGCTCGTACGCATACCGCTCCACGTCGTCGGTCTCGGTGGGGGCGGCCGGGTGCCCCTCGACACGGCCGCCGTTGTAGTTGACGATGTTGTCGTCGTACTCGCTCTGCACCAAGTTGCTGGTCGACACGCACAGGCCCGTCACGTTACAGACCGTGGCGTCCTCGGTCTGCGTGACGTCCCGGCACGACTCATGCGAGCACCTGTGGATGGCCGAGCACACCACGCAGCCCGCCCGGTCCACGTCAAACACCTCCCACTCGCACACGTGTCCCCCCTGTCCAGCACACAGCGTGAACGGCCGCCGTAGCTGCGTCCACGCCGCCTCCGCCATTGCAGCCGCGTCGGGTGCCAGCGCGCACCAAGCAGTTTTTACTTTTTCCGGGCATGCACTGCTGACTGTGTACTATCACAAACGGCGACTCTTAATGGTATTTAAGGCAGGGGTGTGTACTGGATGTATGAGTGATAATACCCTGACTGCAATAGCCAACGAAGTGAAGAAAATCGACCACAAGCTTGATAGATTATTGACTACCATGACAGACAAACAATCAAAACCCAAAACAGCCAAACAAAAAAGAGCACATGACCGGAAACAATTACTTAGTGGAATGTCAAAAGAAGAGAAAGAATCATATCTTCAAGATGAATATGATAAAATGACTGACGTCCAAAAAACAAAGGTAGACAAGCGCAGGGTGAAAAATGCTGAATTTCGGCGGAAGAAAGCTGCGAGAAACGCTGAGAAGACGAAAGAAGCAGTTGATAAAGCCGAGGATGATCTTGAGGCCGCTCAGGATAATACAGAGGGTAGTTTACAACAAGAAAGTCCTTACACCAACCCGTACTTGCCAAGGTTTTAACACCATTCAATAAATTCGTGTAAGAGCATGTGGGGTGTGTCGTGTTGCGGGTACGGGAGTGTATTTAGCACGGGCGCTGCCACGCGAGATGGCCTGCGCCGACGCCACATGCGCTGTGGATGAACTTTGCGTGTGCGTGCGGCTGCTGCTGGTCCGCTCCGGCTTCCTCGCGGCCACGCTCGGGCTGTGTCGCCGTGCGGCCACGCGGCCCGGCTCGCTGGACCTCCTCATGTACCCGTGGAATTTGCTGTGTTTTACGTATTCATTTCTAGTGCTATTTAGCATACAGTAACTGTAGCGCAATGGCCAGCAATGAGGACAGCGCGTCCGACGTGGACTTCCGGCTCGTGACGACGTATATACCGGTCCTGATGCTGCTGGCGCGGTCGGGGCTGCTGGTCGTTGTGGTCGACGTATGCCAGCGTGCGGTCACGTGGCCGAGCTCGCTCTTCGTGTTGGTGGTGGTCGTCGTATACTTCGACGCATACCTCTTCCGCGCGCAGAAACTGAACCGGGTGTGTGGCTTCTTGGCGCCGGTGGCCCTCGGCGTCTATGTGAGCACCCGCGCGCCCCACACACACTGCACGGGTCTGCAGGTCGTGGTCATGCACTGGGTCGTCGACCTCTGCTGGGCAGTCTCGAGCAGCTTCTTCCTGGCCTCGCACGCCCTGCGCATGCGCATCCCCGTCGACGTCGTCACGGCCTCAATGGCGTGGGCCGCGTGTCTGGTGGCGCACGCGATACTCGCCTGCAGCCACACGACCTCGGCCGAGGTCGTGTGTCGGGCGGTCTGCTACTATGTGTCGTGCATGATCCACTACTACTCCATGTCCTTCGTCGACGGCATCGACCGCAACGCGCTCGCCTTCTCTGTGATGCACGTCTCGCTGCACATGATGTTCGTCGAGGTCTACGTGCTGCTGGGCAGTTCGCTCGTCTTCGCCTTCCTCTACGCCAGGATCTACTACGAGGGCCTGTCGCGCAGCCCAGGGGGTGGCATGGACCTACCCACGAAGCGCGGCGCGACGCCCGGCAGCGGCGCGCTGCCGGAGCCCTCGGAGCTCATGCGCGAGCTCCGGGCGGCGCAGGCGACGTCGCGCGAGCCGTGACGTCTTCACTGTCTTGGAAGAGGTGGTCGGTCTCTGCCTCTGTGACCATGTAGTGCACGTACCCGGAGGGGCGCGCGCCGGTGAACTCGCGCTCGGCCTGCGCGTCGGCGAGCTCAGCCTCTGCGTCGTCGGCCTCGTCTTCCTGCGCGTACATGCGCGGATGCGCCCAGTCCGCGAGGTCCATCAACGCCTTGGTGCGAGGGTTCGTCAGACGGCGCATCCGGTAGAGCTTGCAGAGGATGGACACGTCGTCTGCACAGTAGGCGCGCAGCGGCTCCCACTCCCTGGCCGCCGCCATGTGGATGGCGTGCAGTCCGCTCGAGATCTTCACGGGGATCGAGTTGGCCTCGCACAGCAGGTTGAGGCTGAAGGTGTGCCCGTGCAGCAGCCGGCAGCTCTCGAGGATGTCAGTGGTCTTGAGCACCCACTGCGTGGTCGTGCCCGCCGGTATCCCGAGCGAGGTCTGCAGGAACGAGATGTCGAAGCGCACGCCGTTGAAGGCGCACAGGCTGCGCGCGCTGTCGAAGGCAGCGACCATGCTGGCCGTGGTGGCGGCCAGGCGCCCGGGGTCCTCCGCCCGCAGCCGGGCAAACTCGTACGCGATCTTCTCGCCGGTGTAGTAGTCCTCGGTGCAGACCACCGTGACCAGCTTGCTGGCCGGATTGAGCCCCTGTGCTTACACTGTGTCAGACCAGGTGTGTGCACGTGCGCGCATACGCGTGCGAAGCGGGGGCGGGGCGTACGGTGGTCTCGATGTCGAAGGCCAACATATGTGCCCCCCCGCCATGATTGGCCTCTGTCCACTATCTTTATTTTTTTTACGACAGTGTACGTTTGTATATAAAGGCCACTCGCTCTGGCATGCAATGATTGACATATTTTCTGCACTGTCGGGGGGTATCCGCTTCCCGGACGCACGGATCAACGGGGGTGGGCCGCTCCCGACGAGCCTGTCGGGCCCGGCCGGCATCAACGGCGACCCCGACGGCCGCTACAACTTCAACGGGGAGCTGCTCTCGGGCATCACGCCGTACGCGTTCGGCCCCGGCCGCATGGGGTCCGACCGCAACTACCAGCAGATCCCACACCGCATCCAGAAAATAGTCCCGGCCCTCTTCCTACCGTACGCCGACGCGGCACACAACGACAGTATGATGAAGGTGTCGCATGGGGTCGACCAAGGGGACATCGCCTTTGCCATCAACAGTGAGAAGGTGCAGAGCATGCTCTTCGACAGTGTGTGTATGCGGGACGTCAGGATACACAAGATGCAAATACCCAACTCCACGGCCTTCGCCAACCTGGCCACGGTGAACTATATCCTTGCAGGACTGCAGAGACTCGACCGCACAGACAAGCGCAAGACAAATACCTGGGCCTCGATGGCATTTGATCTCGGATATGAATACGGAAAGATCGATAATCTCGTGGCGACAGAGTACCTGAGGCATATCATCAGGTTGATATGCACCAGACTCATCCCCTTCGGGATCTGTGCTGGTTCGGAGCACCAGGGTGGGCAGAACGAGACGAGTCTGGCGCCCGTGCAGGCAGCTGCTAACTATGTCACCACCATGACAGTCGACGGACAGAACCGCGACCTCGTCAACATGTGGAGCCACATCGATCTGAGCGCGGGAGACACGCTCATTTTCAGGTTAAAGTTTATGCCGTCGCAACACTACACGCTCAACCACTACTACAAGGGTGTGGTCAGACAGACTTTTACCAGCTCTAAATCATGCTGGCAGCTGGTGGCTGATAAGTTCGAAATGAACAGTTCGCCGGAGAAAGGCATACCTTGTCCCTACGACTATCGCGTCGACGGATATTGGCGCATCGGACAGCTATTCCAGCACCGCGGCAAGAGCGAGAACGATGCGGGGGGGCATGCCGACGACACATTGTATCTGCGGGGGCAGCTGCTGCAGATAACCTTCGCCCCGATGTGGACGTGCCTTGACGTCATGCGCAAAAATACGCCACAGTCTGAGATGGCCTCGAATATGGTGTCTGCAACCCAAGATTTGGCAAAACGGCAACGAATACCAGCTCTTGATGGCGTGAATGGGTGGAATCAGAAATCAAGAGCACATGACACACACTTGATATCCAAAAGTCGTGATGCGCAAAGAGAAAATGGAAACCCCACAAATCCTGATTTTTTACGTCGTAACCCTAATACACACATACCAAGGCATCACTCCCGCGACAAAGGGGGTCTACGACAGACACAAACGCATGAGGAGATGCGTGCTCGTAATGAACATTTAGCAGATCTAATTCGTGGTGGTGCAGGTCGAGTGTCATGGATGGGACAACCACAGAATCCACCAACAGTGTCTCTTCAGACGGCAGAAAATGGCCATGCGTCAGTCCTCGACAGAAAGGTGTCGTTCTCGCATGACAAGTCCAACGTGCCACATGACACAGTCGCTCCGACGCCCGCAGTGCCTGCAATAGACACCACCTCCGACAAATCGGCAGATGGTAGAAAGCCCAGGCCAAGGACGACAAAATTGAGAGTCAGGCGGACCGAGCCGACCGCAGTGGACGTTGTGGTGTCGGTGGTAGAGACACTACCTGAAAGTAAATAAATATACATATTAACGAACGCTCTGTGTCGTGTTAATGCTCGCCGCTGACAATGTGACGTCTGCGTTGTGCGCACATAGTATCGAGATCGCAGCTCTCTGCACCCGGCTGCAGGGGGTAGAACAACAGGATGTGATAGTCCCGAGTACCCAGCGGGCCGTCCTCTCTATCACACACAGCACACGCAACGGGGACGAATATGTGCACAGCAGCGTATGTGTGGGCAGGCACATAACCATGTACCGACACATCTGCAAGCCGACAGCAAACGCCGTCGATTACCTGATGCAAATCCCACTGCCCGCCCACGACTACATGACCATAGAGCTAGACACCAACACTGACTATTCCTTCTCCGCATTCGACAATGCGGGCGCCCCCACACCCCTGTGCAGCACTCCACGCTCCTTCACTGTGAACAGCGCTGTCAAGCGCGTGCATCTGACGAATCGCGTCGACGCAAACACGGTGTACACACTATTGCTGAATTTCGAGGTCGGGCACGGCGACGCGATGCGCAACGTCGCTGCTGCCGACGCAGACGTGGTCCGCGAGCTGAGGTCCGACATCACCCGCAACACGGGCTCGCTCGGTGCCACGGTTGCGTCCATTGCGCTCGGTCGCGTCCGGGTGGACTGCACCTCTGCCCGTCCATGTGTCGTGACGGCCGATCAGCTCGGCCAGCATCTGCATACCATGGGCTGCGTCATGGCGTCAATCACGCACGACACAGACGCATGTCTGCAGATGATGCAGGTGTCGGAGGGGTCCGCGCTGCTGCAAATGTTCGGAGACCAGAGCGTCTTCAAGCTCAAGGAATCGACCGTCCTGTATTTCGAGCCGAGCACCGTCGCCCGCATGACGGCGTGCTTGCGCCGCGTCCGGGTGTCTACGCAGTCGCTGGCAGACGCGGTGTGTCTCTTGCGCCGGAGCGTCTTGGATACTTCTGGAGATGCGCTTGGGTACTTCGCGCAGCGCTGTCTCATAGGCATGGACCACGTGCATGACTTCGCGAGGAGCGTCGACACACTGACGAGGGCGCGCCGCGCCATACTCGACCGCATCACACACTCGGACTCGAACCGGTCTGAATTCCACAACGGCACCGCGGTGCGTGCCCGCTACCTGGTTCTCAATTGCATTGACGCGGTCGTGGTCAGGCACATCCACGTCATATGCGGCATTGCGCAGCCGCGCTACATCGACATGGAGTGCTACCCCTTCCAGCTGCGACAGATCAGAGCCAGCGGCGTCGACACGCACAACGCATTCGACGAGGCCTCATACAACATGGCCCTGGGCCTCATGACCGAGGCCATTGGCCTCTCGAACATGGACCGCTTCAGCGCCGCCAGTCTCGGCGACGCGGCACGACGCACGGGGCACATCCTCAAGGAGTCTCTCGTGACCAGCATAGCGGGCACGCGACTGCGCGTGGCTGACGGCATCAACTACATCTACAGTGCCAAGTACAACAGGCGCCTCGACGCGACAGGCGTCTTCGAGAACAACTGCCTGTTGGCTGGTGTCGCGACCGAGGGTGCCGTGGGTGCGTTCATGGACATGGTTTGCAGCGACGCACACAACAGGATCATCCCCAAGATCCTGCACAACTTCATCATCCAGACCGTCACTGACGCTTCGAACGGTCTCTCCACAGCCGACCTCGACAACCGCGATGTCCTGGACCGCATAGTTTCCATCTTCGACAAGGACATCAAGCCGCTTGCACGGCATGCAATCCTGCGCAAGGCGCTCCCATACAATGCCATGGCCTTCAGGAAAGACACCCGTATCCGGACAGGGTATGACGAGGCACTCAAGGGGGTCATGATACTCGATCTACTGACCTCCGTCACACACCAGCAAAAAAAATAAAGTACCTGGTCCCGGCAATGCACCACACACAGACGCATTTATGACTGCCGAAATGCGCCGGGCCGCCCATAGCTGTGAGATTTTCCGCAGGCTCCGGTGGTGCATCGCCCAGGAACTCTTTCCTGCAAATATGCATATACACAAGGCCCCGGGCGACGACAGTCGCTTCGCGGTGACGCGCTATCCCATGTCACAGCACGCGTTGACATGCACCTCACTGACTGCGTGTGTTCTCGGCAGCATGGCATTCCTCCGTGGAACGCCGACGGCACCGTCAATCCAGCAGGACTCCTGGAATGTCGCGCAGAAGATCTGTATATCAATGAGACCCACAAGGTCACAGAGTATGGCAAGGATATAGGATTTTCGTGTCGTCGGTGTACAGAATGGGTCCCCATACAGAAAGAGCCGCATTCGTGGTGGTGTATGAAATGTAGGAAAATCAAAGCACTGCAACAAAAACACACAATGCGATCGAACGCCATGGATTTTTTCAAGAAATAAAATTGTATTAAACGAATAAAATTACATACTAAACAATATTGTACACCAACACTACACACCCGTCACATAATATAAATATACACCCTCTCATGACATATCCAGTCTTGTATTCACTATCTTTTTGGCGAATATGCCGCGGCACCTGCAATTCTCGCGGTTTCACGGTCAATAACCATCTTTTGTTGGGCTTCGAGGTCCTCTTGAGTCTCTTTATCATCTTGTCGCACCTCAGTAAACCGTGGTGCTTTACTAGACAATTTAGTGTATGCCGTGCCTGTTTTGCCATACATACTTTTTTTAATTGTTTTAAGATATCCCATAGGAACCTTCGTTTTTTCTACGAAATTGTCACAGGTGATTTCAGCTACATTCGAAGAATACGATCCAATGCAAATCATGAGTGTATAAATCATGAAAGAATATCGACATATGAAAACAGTCAATAAAACTGTACACACAGAGATGCACGCGACATAATATGTATTACGTTTCACTGTTTGCAACAATGACACTGCCCACGGCCTTTTGGAACGAAAATTGTACCCAAAAAATATCGCGACACATAGATATTCAAGCCCGACGACCAGCGCAACGGGGGTGAATATGCACAAAATAGCATGCGATATGGCAATCGCAAATGCTGGATGTGCGTCTTTGGGATTGAAAGGAAGACTCATGGCACTATCCGTGTCGTCTTCTTCATCCTCTTCCACATCAATAATAGTTTCTGATGAGTTTTTGCGCTCATCTGAAGGGCGAGAGGTTTGGAGGTCGGTACGCGGAGAAACGTTCTCTGATGTGTTTTGTATAATTTGGGATTGAATATTAACCTCTTTTGTCAACTCAAGTAGTTGTTTTTTCAACTCGGTCACTTTAGTTTGCGCTTCTGCCACGTCACCACTCTCGTATATGGCTGTAGATGCTCCACTTGGTACTTGCAGCAACACCTTGGGTGCGCTCATTGTGATTCGTCAGGTAATACACTGATATGAATGTCTTATATATAATAATAATCATATATATAAGGTTGCAGCGGCAGCGTGGAATGCGACCTACAAAGACGCTCTGGCTGGTCCTCGTGATGACATTGTTGTGTGTGGCGAGGTCTGTGTTGGTGACAGTGCAGTCGCAGACGCAAGAGGCGATGGACGCCCTGACGCTTGCAGTGCAGATGTCACCAGATGGTGGTCCCGGTCGCACCACGCTCGGGGCGATCGAGGCGACCATGAGCAGGGTGATTGACGTCGACAGTGACTATCTGGTGACAGTTCCGCTGTCAGTCCCAACGCTGACGATCCTAGACGCCATTAACTTCAACCAGACGACGCAGACATGGACGCTCAGCTATCGCAGCATGGCGTCCGCCGACGACCCGACCGTGAACAAGTTCAGTCGGGTGTTGTACATGAGCTATCTGGGGGGCTTCAGCGCATTTGACCGTGACAACTCATGCCTCGACGACTCGTACGGTGTGTGTTTCGACTACCTGAGGGACAACTACATAAGTCCGCTGCCAGCAGGCTACACGGCCGGAGACGACTACGTGGAATTCCTCTCCTCGCCCGGGGCGTCCATCACGTCCACAGTGAGCCGCCTGCCGCATAGTCTGGTCGAGATCATCAACATCACCATCAAACACACAACGATGCGAGACACCCTGGCGAGATCGGCCGTGGAGACGCCCGAGTGGGGCGCGCCGCGCACCGTGTACACCTTCGGCATTGGGATGCTCTTTGTGTTCGCGAACAGCACGACTGCAAGCAACGTCATAATGTTCGACACCTTCAACCTCTACGAAAACACGATGGAGCAGGTCGCGATCTCCAAGTTCAACTCTTACGCCGTGGCGAAGCATGTCTCGTTCTTCAGCCAGGTGGTGTATGATATTCCCAGCATCCGGACCCTGACAGTGGAGTACGTGCTCGACCTCGGACAGCTCATAAATTCCATCGACGCCGCACTGAACGGCGACCCGGTCACGACACAGGACTGTGTAGACATGCAGGCAGCGATAAACAGCATGAGCGACGCCTCCTGTCTGGAGCACTCGGTCCTGTGCATTGTCGACACCCGGGTGTCAAACGGGCTCACGTGGGTCACATACACCATGCCCATCCCCATTCGACACACCGGAGACCAACTGAAGGTCAACACGCTGCTGAACACCACCGACACAGGGTCACAGCGCCCTCTGCTGTCGACCCTCAATTTCGAGACCTCGCAGTCCCCCATGTCAGTGTGCACCGACGTGGTGCATATCAACTGGAACCCGATGAAGTACGTCACAGTGACATTGCTGCAGTCCGACGCCCTCACCCCGACTATGGTGGACGGGAATCTGCACATGCTGGCGAACGCCAGCGTGCCCGAGCTGCAGGAGTCGATGAGTCTGACCGACTCGCTGGTGATCATTCTCTTCAAGCGCAGTGAGAGTATGGAGTCTACGCGCTATTTCGAGTCCACCAATTCTGTCATCATGCTGGACGAGCTCTACATGTCGCACGCGACACCCAGCGTCGTGTTCCCTCCGATCAGCAACCACATCAGCGGCACGCTCGGCCTGTCAGGCACGTACGGGCGCTCGGTCATCACGCTGGACCCGCTGCTCACCGGCCTGTGTGCAGTGGAGACCATCGCCTTCACCTACCAGTCCGGCTTCGACTGCGTGACGACGCAGGACTACGGGCTGTATGGACCGTTGGCGCGCCCGCACTCGCACATGAACAGCATGTTCGTCGTGCGGGTGACACAGACAGATGCAGACCTGGCGTGGCTACAGAACAACATATACGGCTCATCGACGCAGGGTATGGCCGCGGCGAGCAGCTTGCGGCAGCGCCTGCAGCTGCTCATGACAGACGCCACCTCGGTGGCGTACTTTGTCTGGCCTGTCTACGCGTGGCCCGACATGTCGCCCATCGGCCTTCGGGACCGCACGTTCCTCAGCTTCTCCTGGTCGCTTGGCGCGATGTCGAGCGCCCCGCCCGGCTCCACGACCCGCCGGCTGCTGCAGGCAGACGCGGTGCGCCTGCCACTCCGGCTGCCGGCCCCGTACCAACACCCCAGGTACAACGTGTCCACCACGCTGCCACGCACCTGGGTGCGCCGACGGCCGCAGAAGAAGCTTGTCCGCAACCCTGATGGCCTCTGACGCGGCGCACGCCCACAATCTCAAATTAGCGCCGGTGTGGTATTTACACAGGGCCCGTGCCCGTGCAATGGGCACCACAGTCTCCACAATGTTCGACTACTCGATACAGAGCGCCGCATTCCAGCCCCCTCTCGATCCCACATACCGCATGGCCGAGGCAAACTACGTCACCACGATCGACGGGCATACCATCGCCGTCAAGTCCTTCTCGCCCGTGGATGCGGACAGCATCATCTCCGGACACAGCCAGCGCAACTTCATCCTCTTCAGCCACGGCAACGCAGACGACATCGGGCAGTGTGCCAAGTACTGCCAGTGGCTGTGTGACCGCCTGAAGTGCGACCTGCTCACGTACGACTACGTCAACTACGGGCACTCCAGCCCAGGCACCACGTCACAGAGCAACATGAAGACAGCCATCGAGGCGGTGTACCAGCACGTGACAGCGGACCTGAACGTCCCTGTCGACCGCCTCTACATAATGGGCAAGTCCCTCGGCTCTGCCCCTAGTGTCTACCTGTGCAGTCGTCCGTACGTGGACTTCAGCGGACTCATCTTGGTGTCTCCGCTCGCGTCGGGCTTTCGGGTGCTCTTCGACGCCAGCGGCGTCTACGATTCGATATCCAACGCCATGGACACCGTGTTCTGCCCCTCCATCCAGATGATCTCCCTGGTCAGGAAGCCGATCTTCATCATACACGGCCTCGAGGACTCGGTAGTCAACGTGCGAAACGCCAACGACCTGCAGAATCGGGCGTCGCGCCAGAGCCTGTACCCCCCGCTCTTTCTAGAGGCAGGACACAACGACATGGAGACGAAACACCCAGACGTGGTGGTCAAGGAGATATCGCGTTTCGTCCGATTCTGCACAGAGGGTTACACTGAATTTTATGAATGAACTCTTTTTTTTTACAATTTCATCTTGTCGGCTAGCACCCGTGCGTTATTTTCACACCATGACAATCGACTCTGGATGGGTCAAGATCCTCAAGACCAGCGTGCCAGGCGCGTTCACGCCCGCCCTGCCTCGCCTGGCATCAACCGTCTTCGTCGACGGCCAGATCAAGCTTATGAAGGCTGACTACATACGCACGTGGCAGCAGTTCTTCGAGAACCAGTTCGTATACACAGTGGAGAAGGCGTTCGAATCCGGGGCCTCGGTGGTCGTGATGGGCTTCGACGACTACACCTATGTGCCTGTCTGTAAAAACATGACGCAGGTCAAGCGCAACAAGAGCGTGCCCAACATGGACTTCGACGAACACGACGACCTGCCATCAACGATCCCGGAAAACTGGTCGGGTGCGATCCGCAATCGCACGTTCAAGATCAAGGTCATTGGCTTCGTCATCCGCAATCTCAAGCTGCGCTACAAGCACGAGACGCGCCGCAGCGTGGTCGTCGACTTCGCCGGCACCCCCGAAGTCATCTGTGGCAGCTTCGTGCTGCCAGCCCTCTTCACAGGCGAGGGGGCGCCCCTGCGCCGTGGCGAGTGCGACATCAAGGGCCCGGTCTGGCTCGACGACCGCGGGCCGCTGCTCCTCGAGTCCACCGACGGGGACTTTCTGCCCATCGCCATGATCCAGCTCGAGTGCTACATGGCGTTGCACGGCCGCACTGCGCAGATATTCGTGCGCAGAATGGCCACCCGCACGTCGACTACGGCCAAGCGGGTGTCGTCGGGCAACGCAAAGCGTGTGTATGAGTACGTGGACATCTGCAAGCTGCTGGCCTTCATCAAGACCCAGTTCCCCGAAAGCGCAAGCCCCGCCCGCGCGTTCGCCTCCCTCGTCGCAGTGACCGGGTGCGACTTCTGCCAGAACCTGCCCGCCATGGGCCCCACGAAGCTGTGGAACAGTCGACATCTCTTCGACAGGAGCGACATCACCGAGCCCGTGGGCCTCATGGCCGTCCTGCTCCACGCCTACAACACGCTCTTCCATAAAAACATACGCACGCTCACGGCCGAGATTCGCGACGTCCCCGACATGGGCGCGGCGTGTGAGCTGTACGGCAGGCTGAGCACCTCCGTGCGGCGCTCCCTCACAGTGGCTGTGCGCACGAAGGACTCGGTGTGGGAGACACCCAGGGCGCTGGCTCACATATGCAACGCGGTGTGGACCGTGCAGTACTGGACACTGCTGCACATGTACCCAGATCCGCTCTCCGGCAACTTTGGATTTGTGCTCAAAAAGAACAAATGTGTTTTCGACGGGGTGTAGGTGTGCTGGTGAGTATTAAAGACAGACCGTGGTCCGGGTATATGGGACCTTGTGACAGCATGATGTCAGTAAACATGTTGACATATGCAACACCACCTGTCTTCGCGACGGTTATCCTGGTCGTATCCAATCTGGTCATATGGAATGACAATACAGCTCAAATGCAGCGGACCCCGCGCAACGTCTCGGTATATCGCATGCGGCCCGTGAACTACACAAAGAATCTACGCGACGACTTCTTCAACGTCAACACCACTCACGCATGGACGTATCTCGACGCGCAGCTGGCAGGCGTGGGCTGTCTCGGCAATTACAGAGACACAGTGGCCCTCCTGAAGGGCGGGCCCGGTGTCCCGATATACAACGTAAGCATCAACATCAGCGTCACTGCGTCCGAGGGCGATATGCTCTTGCACAGTATATTCGAAGAGAATGTCGGCACAACGCCCGCCGTGTGCGAGTGCATCCACAGCATCGACAACATGAGCAAGTGGGAGAACATGCAAAACGAGACGCGCATATGTCTTGCTGCGAACATGAACATATACAGAGTGCATGCGGAGAACACCATCAATGCACCCATCTGGATGTGCATCGCCGCAGTACTCATCGCCGCGGGCATCATCTTTAATTTCATCGAGCACTACAAATACACAAGTGTGACCACAGACACCTACAAGTGGCGGGCGACTGCCATATGCGCACTGGTCGTCGACGTAATTCTGGCAATTTATTTTTTCATGTTCGTGATAAATAACAGCTCGGACGACTACAACTCCCCCAAGGGTGTCACCTATCTCGAGTTCTGGATGGCATTTGGAATCGTGGCATGTCTCATCGCCTGGTGGCCCTCTCGCTTCGTCACCAGCTCTGCTCTCAACACTGCGAACGTGCACACTTTCAACGAGGACGTCTGGTTCGTGCTCGGATTCGCGGTGTTGGGCACCTCGTTGAAGCTCAGTGGCGGGGACCAGGACGAAGAGCGACTGCTGGCGATTTTCGCAATCATAGTCGGGATCGGCGCCCTGCAGCACCTGTCAAATGTTGTGAAGTGCTGGTACGAGACACTGAGTGCCAACCTGCAGAGGGAGCTCGTGGTCAAACTGACTGGGTATGTCCTCGATGGCGACAAGTTCGAGCAGCAGAAACTCATGCAGTATGACCGTGTCGAGGACAGCAACGTGGAAAAGGCACGCACTGTGCTGCAGTTCTTTGGATGGACCAGGCTGATCGTGTTCGGTCTGATTGTCTTTCTCTCTATCTCTCTACTCACGCTCTCGGACGCGTCTAACCTAGACATGACCACTATACAGCACTTTATGGAGATACACTACAACATATTCGTGGTTGCCTTTATTGTAAGTATTGTCGGGGTAGATGTCTTTTTCGAAACAGTCCCCTTCATGTTCAAGGACCACAAGCACGGGCACATTCGCAACATGATCGTGTGTGCATACACACTCTATGTGTACGCGAGTGTGTACGTATGGTCTTCCAGATCAGGCGTGCCCGAGACCGTGGCGCCCTGAGCCCTCAGCTGCACCGCACATACACCGTTTTAAAGTAAACCTCCTCCTCGCCCAGCTGCAGTCTCGAGGTCCACGAGCTGATTGCCCCCTCACACCGCATCTCACACCCGGGCCCTGTCACGCAGCGGTGTAGGCCGACCTCTGCGATGCACATCTTGTGCTTGTGCATGCTGCGCAGTCGGTAGTCTCTGTGCGGCACCGTGCGTGCCCGTGCCATGCAGTACAGCCGGCCATGGTCGTATGCAGCGTCCATGACGTCCGTCCACACCCCCTTGCGGAGCACAAAATTCGACATGTGCACGCGCAGCTCGTTCCCGAATGTCTTGACCGGGATCGTGTACGCCGAAATGTGCACCGTCTCCTGGCTCCGCGCGGTGTAGCGCATCACAGAGGCCGGAAGCGACAGGACCACTTCCTGCACACCCTCACCGTCTCGCGGGAGGGCGTTGAACGCCAGCCTCCCGTGCTGCACGCAGACCGCGTCCAGGATGCCGTCCGTGAACGAGCCCCCCCGTGACGCGTGTACCACCAGTGCATTCACCTCGATCCGGCTAAAGGACTCCACGAGCGGCGAGTTGTGTCCCCGGGCGATCTGCGCGAATGCCTGCTCACAGTCGGGCACCTCGAGGCGGGCGTGTGCCCGCACAAGCACAGCCCCGGCCGTCCACAGCGCTTTCAGACAGTGGCTGTTTGTCGTGAGCGTGCCCGCCTTCAGCTGGCACGACACGGAGTTGTCTGACAACATCTCTTGGGTCGGGGAAAATACCTGGACGCGCATCTCGACACAGTGTGAATCTGCCCCCATTGCATGGCCTTTCAGAGGCCTTTTATAGCACACACTCTTCAAAACGGTTCGCTATGCGGGAACAGTGTTGGCGTCTTCATACCCGGGTTAATATTTTCCGCCCGCACGAGCAGCGAGCTCTTGTCGTCTTCGCGTATAATGTTCATCTGCACCTCTCCGTCGTCCCCAGGCATGTGCACGCTGATATCGCTGTCGCAGTATTTGTGCATCTGGCTGGACTCCCACAGCTGGTACAGCTCCGCGTCCACTATCTTGCCGCGCAGGAAGTACGCCGTGGTCGTTTGGTTCACAATCAGGTCCGCGACAAGGCGGATCAACAGGAAGTCCACCTGCGTGAGCGCTACGAATAGACCTATCGTGCCCATGATCACGGCATAGGTGCTCCACACCTGGATGATGAAGAGACACATGTACTTGGAGTACGGGATGTACATTGTCTTGTGGTCCTGGATTGTGTTCGTGATGAAGGGTTCGATGGAGTCGCTCGAGAACGCCGCTATCGAGGTCGACAAGAACGTGTACACGGCCACGGCCCACCACTTGAACCAGCTGTCGAGCAACACCCCAAACAGCATTGTGCGCTTGTTCGGTCCCATCAACATGAACGCGGAGTTGTCGTTGAGCATGATACCTACGAAGGTGCATATGGACAGGATCGTCCAGCATAGAATAGCAAAGATAATCACCCGCCGGTCGTTGAAGAGCGCCTCGCACATTGGGCGCAGCCCGCACGCGTCTTATATGACCGCAGCGGGCTTCTCACGGATTACACTCGTCCGTGGAGAGGCGGCCATAATTCACAGACCGTGTCTTATAAAAGACGCCTGCATGGCAGAGGTACTGATACACCGATGGTAGAGTGCGGGTACGACGCTATATTCGCACCAGACGAGTCCGGTGCAGTATGGGCCTGTGGTAACTTAGGTTTACGTAGACTCGCGAATAATGCGTTTCCATTCACACAGTTGCACGGGTCCGATGATGGGTTCGCTCAAGAGACTGTTGTCAGTGTGTCTTGTGGATATGAGCATACAGCCTTCGTGACCAGGGAGGGGAACCTCTGGACCAGCGGTATCGGACTAAACGACAGGACTGGACACGGTGATACACTAGACAGTAAATACCCGACACTGGTATACAAGGAGCTGTATGATGGATTGACCGTAATCCAGGTGGCATGTGGTCGAGCTCACACACTGGCGCTGACTGCCAACAAACGCTTGTGGGGCTGTGGCTCTACATTTGATGGTCAACTGGGCCTCAACCACACGTTATTGACAAATTCTATGCAGAAAATCATGTTACCAGACAATGATACCAGTGTCGAAATTATCATGGTTGCGGCTGGTGAATATCATAGCGCGGCTACCACGGACAAGGGCAGACTGTGGACATGGGGGGACAACCGATACGGGCAACTGGGCCATGATCATACCCGCGACTTGATGATCCCTACTATTCTGCCACACACTGCGATTGGCATGTCTGATGTTACGATGGTGTTTGCTGCGAGTTATCACACCATGGCAGTGAACAGTGAAGGTCGACTGCTTGTGTGGGGATATGGACGTTTCGGCCAGCTGGGTCTGGGAACCTATAATGACATACCCACACCAACACCCCTTGGTGAAATGGCATTCGGGGGTTCTGAGGTACTCACCGTCGGATGTGGTCCTTCCCACACCCTGGTCGTGACCACGGACGGTCTCCTGTACACATTTGGTTCAGGAAGTGTTGGAAAACTGGGCCATGGTGACGTAGCGGACTCACCAGTGCCTGTATGTGTAGGCGCAGAGCATTTTTTCAACAACAAAATAAGATGTGCTTCTGCAGGGTATAGGATGTCTGCAGTGGTGTCAGAAGACGGCTTGCTATTTACATGGGGCTGTCTGACTTCCACTGGTCATTTGCGTGAAACTCTTCGTCCCACAGTGGTCTTCCCATCCGTGATACACGGCACGCGCTTCGGGAGCTTCTACGACCTACCAGAAGCACACGCCCTCGCATTTGCCATGGGCCTGCACATGCGGGTGGGTGCGGGCTGCAAATACTTGACGTTGGACGACGGAATCATCCGTATCATCATAGAGCTCTGCGTCTCTCGTCCTGATGACAGGATATGCAAGATGCCCGGGCTGAGGCGCCTGATGGGAGGCGGCTTGATGTTGCCATAGAGACCATTTATTGTTTATTTAATACACTATTCAAACTAATACACATCTGCGGACATATATGCAGGCATTTGTTATAAAGGACGTACACATGCAACCGCTACCTAAAACGCATGGCAGTATCCTGTTGCTCCAAAACGACACTTGTCTGTGATGAGCGTGGACTTCTTCATATGTTCGGCAGTGATGCGACGACAGATACCAAACCAGGCACCATTACAATAGTGGAGAGCGAGCTTTCCCCTCATAAAATTGTCATGGTAAGTCATGGACGCGGCCACAAAGCATGCATAACAGCGGGTGGATTGTTGTTGACCTGGGGTACTTCACAACACGGTGAATTGGGACACGGTGACCACGAGTCTAAACCACGCCCACACATCATACCCAGAGACACGCTGGGAGGAGTTAGCGCACTCCAGGTGTCGTGTGGGCTTAATCATACGATGGTGCTGACTGCAGGACACGTTGTGTTGAGCTGCGGCTGGGGATGGTACGGTCAACTTGGTCATGGGAACACGTACGATTATCATGTATTGACACAAATAGAATTGGCAAATATTGCTATGGTGGCGTGCGGTGGCACTTCTAGTATGGCCGTCGATACACAGGGGCAGGTGTTCTCATGGGGAAATAACCATGATGGTCAACTGGGCCACAATGATTTGATACAAAGAATGATACCTACCCCGCTGTCCAGCGAAACCTTTGCCAATGAGGCTGTAGAGTTGGTGTCTATGGGAAAATTCCACGCCGCAGCAGTGACAACGAAAGGCACTCTATATGTGTGGGGAAGTAATGCATCAGGTCAATTGGGCATGGATTCAAGTGCAGACAGTATGAAACCCCAAATATTGCCTGGGTTCAAGGATTCTGCAGTGTCTATCGTGGAATGCTGCGCCGCACACACAATGGTTGTGTTGAGAAATGGCACACTGTGGACGTTTGGTATTTTGAAACCTGCGCTCGGTCACGGCAAAAATACTGGTTGGCCAACACTCGTTGATCCAAGTCACTTTGGCGATTCCAAGATCGTCGCTGTTTCTGGGTGCGAATGGCATTCGACAGCGGTGACGGAGAGAGGCGATGTGTACACATGGGGTGTATCTATTGCCCTCGGACACCCTGACGGTGAGTATAAATGGGTACCCACGCTCGTCAACCCAGCCCTGCTGCTTGGCGCGCGCGTCGGGTGCTTCCACGACATACGGGAAGAGCACGCCCTTGCCTTCGTCATGTGCCTGCACGCGCGGCTGGGCGAAGACTGTATCTACGTGGATTTAGAGGACGGAATCATACAGCTCATCATCGAGCTCTGCTCGTCTCGGCCAGAGGGCATTTTACGAAAGCTGCCCGGGGTAGTGCGCCTGCTGGGAGGCGGCTTGCTTCTGTCATAGAGATACATTTACTATTTATTTTAATACATTATTGAAACTAATACCTGCAGCAAAAATAACAGGGTGCGTGTGTCGTCAGTGACATGTCCGATGGTACTAGCGCCAGTTTGCGTTGACTGACGGTGTCAGGTGCGTTTCGTAGGGAGCATGCTGTGCCCGCTCCCGGTCCAGGCCCGGAATCGAACCCGGGACTCTGCGGCGGCGGACCTGGCCCTGACGACTCGACCAGTCTTATATTTGGTTGTATTGCAGTTCACACCCTGGTTGTTCCCTCTTCCAGGGGTACATAAGTGGGCCCCAGCACTCACAGCTCGTTTTCGAGGGCCATTTCCGCAGCAATCTGCGCGGGGTTGCACCGGCAGGGGCCGTGCGCCACTCCGTCGAACCAGGTTCCGGTGGCGCGCAGATGGTCCAGCTGGTTGTCTGAGTACACGCGGGGCGTGCCGTGCGAGACCCACGACGAGGTCTCGATGTTGACCCGCATCTTTTCGCGGATGCCCCCGTTTCCAAAGCACCAACTGCAGTGCGAGCCAGCGTCTGCTACGCTGATGGACACCATACGAATTTTGAATTCTTTCCGCCGGATCAGTGTAGTGTCCCAGTTGAGTGTCACTCGCAGCGTCCGCACGGTGACCGCAACCCGGAGTTCTTGCTTTCGCGGATATTCGTAGCAGTGTGTCCACAGAAACCACCGGAAGCCTGCCACCGCCACCACGCCGTGCTGCAGGTGTGTCTGTAGCCACGCGAGTGCCTCTGGCGACACAACCTCGTCAGCGTCTGTGACCACCACCACATCATCATCTGATATATCGCCACGTGCATACATATCACGAACGCCCTGGCCCAGTATCGTCCGCGCCATCGACTCCTGAAACCATGCTGTGTCAGGCGCGGATGCGTTGAATAGTTTCTCTGTGAGTCTCATATACTCTGCCCTGTGTGTGGGGAAGTCCTTGTGCCAGTGCATCTGTTTGAGCAGCCCATTGTGTCCGTACGGAGACTCGCTGACCACGTACAGTGCGTGTGGGCTCTGCGCCAGTCGTCGGGCCACAGGCACCCGCTCGCCATTGTATGGAAATGCGAGGATCACCCTTCGCACGCTTGTGTTTATGAGTAGCTCGCGGCGCACTGTCTCTATGTGCGTGGGCAGTTTGTACGGGCGATTCGTCTGTATGACAGGTTGTAATTTATTGTGTATCGCAAAATTGGTATACAAATTAAACAACACCATGCACACGACAAGCACAGCCATATACGCCATTACAAACAACTTCATGTCATACCACCACCAACACGTGTATATATATATGTAAGCACCTACATCACAGATACTAGCTGATAATGGAGAAATCCGTCCACAGAAAGGTCTTCGTGTCGAGTGCCGAGAAGTTCTGGTAGATGTTCCACATTCGGTTCCCGCGGTAGAGGAACTTCATGGTGTTGACCATGACCGCTGCGGGCGCGTAGGCGGTGTTCTCGGCCATGCTGTCGCAGAGCGCGTCGACATGCCCTCCGTCGTGCACCACGCCAAACGACGTCTCGAGCCACTGTCTGGCCTCACGCCTGTCGTCTGCAGCGCACGAGAGCAGGATGCGCATGTTGCTGTGTTTCGTGCCGTTGCGGATGTACTCGTACTGGCACTCTGCCGGTCGCTGCAGACACCAGGTCTTGAAGCCTGGTGTGAAGTCCCGGCTCCGGCGAGCGTCATTCGAGCGGGCCACCATCGTCGAGACCCACAGCCCGCCCATCTCCGCGATCGTCCCGGGCGAGTTGCCGTAGGCCGCCAGCACTGCGTTGAAGGCCACGCTCGCGTGCACGGCGCGCGTGCTCTGCACCAGGAAGGTCACCAGCGTGCCCAGCTCTCCGTGGGTGGGCGCCTCGGGCGGCACAGGCGTCATGCGGTGCACCTCGTCGCGCCCCATTCCGAAGGCCACCCGCACCACGCCGGCCTGATACACGACATCCAGCACCGGAGGCGTGCACTGCGCCACCAGCGCCGAGACGTTGCGGACGGCCCCGATGTCCATCACCAGCGCACTGTCGCTGCCTGCGAGCAGGGTGTAGAGCGCCTTGACAATTTCGACGCCTGCCGCCGCCCTCCAGTAAGAGACCACGGAGAGCTGCTGTCCCGGCAGCACGGTCAGCATGCTGCTCTCGGAGAGCAGCGTGCTGTCCCCGAAAAGCAGGCGGTCGCAGGCCGGCAGGTCCGCCAGCGCGACAAGCTGCATGTTGGGTATGCGCATGTGCATGCTGAGGGCCGGCCCCCGCGCCCGCGTGTGCAGCTGGAAGATCCGGTCTCCACCCGAGAGGCTGTGCGCCAGGATCAGGTCCACGTCAAACTGCTCCAGCGGGATGTACTGCAGCTCGTTGCTCGAGAACATGTACGACATTGAGTGCGTGGTCCGCACGCTGAGACTGCGGCTGGAGACCCGGTGCGTGTGTATGTCGACCAGCGAGACCCGCATCACACAATCCCGGCTCACGCCGGACCACACACACTGCGCCACGTCCTCCAGGATGGCGTCCGGGACCGTGAAGGTGAGCACGCTGCCCACCGCAACGTGCACCAGCGTCGCGCGGGGTCTGCACGCTGTCGGCCACTCCTCGAGGCCCATCATATGCAGGGACGAGACAAGCCAGAGGTCCTCGAAACAGCAGGAGTAGCGGCAGTTGACGGGGGGGTGCCGCCCCACCACAATCATGAAGAAGCCCACGTCCCGGTGCAGGATCCGGAACACGCTCGCGTCCCCGGTCCGCGAGAAGTCCGTCACGGAGAAGTTGTGTGAAAACTCGTTCACCACGCTGGAGTGCAGCACCGGGTCGTAACAGTCCTCCGAGCCGTCGGGCATCGTGACCCGCGTGTACCCGGCGCGACACTCGAAGTGGCAGCTGTCTGAGAGCGTGCTGAAGACCTTCAGCAACACGTTCCCGATCTCGCAGGACACACAGCCCAGCGCCTGGTTGCTCACGTCGACGAGCCTCGAGTTGCCCAGACACGTCACGTTACAGCTGTATGCGTCGTTGTACCGCTGGCCCCGCGACGCGGCCACGTGCATCTTCTGGCCCTCGAATAAGCGGTCGAGATACATGCACGGCAGACACACGCTGTCGTGGGTCGCGGTGTGGCCACCTCTATACTGACCCACCTCACATATGTCAGAACTCTTCTCTATCTGCAGACACACCCGGTTATCACCGTCTTCGCACTCGCGGTATTCATATTGGATGCCAGGCACACACAACACACAGTCCGAGCATACCGCGTCTTGTGTTTCCATGCACAGACTGCTCGTGTACCTTTCGTCGGTGAGGCATCCGTTGCAGGCATTACACACGTTGTCGATGTGCGGGATGCACACAGCGAATAAGAACTTAGACTGTCCGCACGGCGCGCACGCAGCACACGCTTCGTTGCCCGACAGCACCTTGACCGTGCCGCCCCCGCACTCTACACAGCTAGCGGGGGGCCCGCTGAACCCGAAGCCGGGGTCACACAGACAGTCGGAGACGTGCGACGCCGCCAGCCCGCTCGTGGTGCTGTGCGCCGGACACTCAGACGCTGTGTTGTCACCCTCACAGAATTGTTTGTTGGAGCACGACACACACCACCCGTTATCGTCGGGGTAAGTCCCCGGTCGGCACAAACACTGATCGCTCAAACTGTCGCCCTGTGTCCATTCGTCTACGCGACATGGAGTCTTCACCCCGTCCAGACAGTAATTGTCAGTGCCACACGCCAGACACTCGGTATCGTCCTCGTTGTTGTAGTAGCCCGACGCGCACGTGCAGTTACTCGCAAGAGAGGAGCCGTGTGGGGACGTCATCAGGTCGTCCTGGCAGTCGATGCGGTTGTCATCGAAGCAGTAGTCGTTCACGGTGCAGAGCTCGCATATGACCTCATACAGCGTCACGTTCCGGTAGTACCCGCCGCGGCAGAGGCAGTCAGCAACCGTGCCGGATCCCTTCTGCAGCGTTTGTGAGTGTAGCGGACAGTCGTTCTGTATGTTGTTGTAGCAATAGTCGTTCAATGGACAGAGTACACACTCGCCCGCGTCCTTGTAGAAGCCCGGGAGACACACACAGTCCAGCACCCCCACGCTCCCCTCGGCGCTGCTCGAGTTGCTGGTGCACGTCAGCTGTCCCCCGTCCCCCGGGCAGAAGGTCCCGGGCTCACAGAGCGTGCACACCGAGTCCTGGCGGTTGTTGGCGTGTCCGGGGCCACAGATCGGGTTGTTGAAGCTCCCGGGCCCGCACACCGAGCACACCGAGCACGTAATGTCGGTGGTGGCGGGACACTCGACACTCACGTAGCTCCGCACACCCTCGCTGGCACAGTCGGTTCGGCAGGGGGCACACGCTGAGGCCCGCTGCGAGGCGACAAACGTGAAGGGCGCGCAGGACTCGCACGCAAGCGAGTTGTTGGTGTTGCCCTTGAAGCTGCCGGCGAGACACTGCACACACGCCCCACCCACAAGCTCGAACCCAACGTCGCAGTTGCACAGACCCTGCTCGGTCCGCTCGAGCCCAAGTGTGGAGCTGGACGCCATACACGGGCCACACACGATATTGTACTCCTGGTTGCAGGCGAACAGCACCTGCTCGCCGCTGCCGCACGCCTGGCACGGCGAGCAATGCGTATTCGTGTAGTCATCCCTGAACTTGCCGGTCGCGCACAGTTCGCACTCGGGGCCGTCCACCCACACGTACCCGACCACACACTGACAAGCCGCGCTGCCCGACTCCCCGTGCGTCGATGCGAATTCACCACACGGCTTGCACCCGGCGCTGCCTGTGCCAGAAAACGTGTCGGACTCGCACGGCAAGCACTCGGCGCTGCCGGGGGCCGCCGCGAACGTCCCGACAGGGCAGGGGACGCAGGCCAGTTCGCCGCTCGCGTCAGTTGATTCATATAACCCCGGGTTGCACTCACACCGGGCCTGCGCGTCTGCCACAGCGCCTGCAGGCAGCGTGCTGTTCCTGCGGCACGGGGTGCAAGCCTCGTCCGAGAACGAGGGCTTGACGTGGTTTTCGGGACACGCCTCGCACAGTACGTCTTTGTAGCGTCCGGGGGGGCACACGCATAGGGCCTCTGCCGTGCTGCCGGGGTCCCTCGTGCTGAAGGAGGTCTCGCACTGCGTGCATATCGCGTTTCCGACGTGATCCTTGAAGGAGCCGGTGGCACACTGCTCGCACACGGCCTCGATCAGGAAGCGGCCAGCGACGCACTTGCAGTCGTTGGCATTCACTGCTCCGGGCGTGGACTCTGAATTGTCCCGGCAGTCGCTACAGAGAGCGTTGCTCTGCTCGTCCTTGAATTTATTTTGTCCGCACGGTGCGCACGAGTCGCCGTCTCCGCGAGTGTAGCCACCGTTGCACAGGCAGCCCGTGTGTGTGTTGTCGTGCCCCGAGTTACCCCAGCATGACGCGCACACAGACTGCCCCACGGTGTTGGTGTATTTACCGAACCCACACCCCACACACACAGCCGCATCCAGGGTGTCTGTGAACGTGCCTGTTGCACAGGCAGCACACGTGCTCAAGCCCTCCTGGTGGTAGCCCTTGTTGCACACACAGTCACTCTGCGACGTGGCCGTGCCGGCAGACTGCGAGTCTGGCTGGCACGCGACGCAGGCCTGGTTGCCAGTAAAATCCTTGTAAAAGTCTGCCGCGCATCCCACACACCCCCCGTCGAGGAAGAAGCCCTGGTTGCACTGGCAGGCCACGTGCGGCGTGTCGTGTGAGGCTGAGTCAGACCCACAGCCAGCACACACACTGCGCCCGGGCTGGTCCGTGTACGTGCCCCCCACACAGTCCGAACACTGCTCCGTCTCGCCGTTGTCGAATTTGCCCACTTCACACCCCCAGCAGTTGTCGTCAAATAGCACGTGCCCCGGATCGCACACACAGTCCGCCAGCGCGTCGCTGCCCGCCAGCGAGGCCGAGTTGTCATAGCAGTCGAGACACTTGGTCGCGTTGAGGTGTGGATTGTACTTGCCCACCCCGCAGTCCTGGCAGGGCTCGTTTCCCTGCCCCGCCTTGAAGGTCCCTCTCGCACAGACGTCACACGCTGCTGTGCCGTAGTTTCGTGAGAAGCCAGCGTTGCACGTGCAGTTGCCCAGGTGTGTGCTGATACTTGGGGAGAAAGAGCTGGCAGGACAGGAGGTGCAGTCACTGATCCCATTGTTTTGGATGCTGTCTTTGTACGTGCCCGCCCCGCACGCGGTGCAGGTGGCATAAGAGCCCGTGAAGTGGTACCCCTTGTTGCACAGACACTGGCTCTGCAGGCCCGAGGCTGGCAGCGACTGCATGAAAATGCCGCACTGCAGACATTGATTCTGATTACTGCCAACTTTGTATGTGTTCGCTGCACATTCCTCACAATATGGACGAGACCCACCAGTCCCGGGAGGATTCGACGAATAGCCAGGGTTACACCTACAAAAATTTCTGGAAGTTTCGGAATTGGAGTTTGCAAAACAGTCAGCGCAGAATGTTCTCCCTGTACTGGACTGCATTTTACCCGTCTCACATGCGTCGCACTGATTATTGGAAGTGACGTTTTTGAACTTTCCCCACCCACACGCGACACAGCTCACGCCCCCGCTGTCCTGGTACCCCGGCAAGCACAGGCAGTCGTCCTGAAAGTCGCTCCCTCCCAGCGCCACCGACTGCGCTTTGCAGCTCAGACACGCCGTCGCCGCAGTGCCGTTGGAGAACGTGTTGTTGGCACACGTGGCGCACGCTCCGTTGCCCACCCCGGCCTTCGCGGTCCCCCCCACGCACGCCGCACAGGTCACTGAATCCACCGAGACCAACGACAGGTACGCACCCGCGTTGCACACGCAGTCAGTCACTCTGCTGCTGCCCAAGACCACCTGCGAGCTCAGCGCGGGACAATCCAGGCACTCGGTCGAGTTGGCCGACTCCGAGTACGACCCAGGCGCGCACTCGACGCAGACGCCGAGCGCGTTGGTGCGAAAGCCGGGCACGCAGACGCACAAGTCCACTGACCCGGGCAGCTCGACATAGGTTCGCTTGTTCGCCGCGCACGACACGAAGCTGCCGTCCTCG
>Ga0209390_10000618_pt1 | contig 70929 bp, 57 predicted proteins | sample BON01_FD_187212 | JGI IMG/M metagenome (GOLD analysis project Ga0209390, IMG submission 187212) | Freshwater microbial communities from Lake Bonney liftoff mats and glacier meltwater in Antarctica - BON-01 (SPAdes) (version 2) | ecosystem: Environmental > Aquatic > Freshwater > Ice > Glacier...
AATGTTCCATTTTCCGCTACATCGTAGAGGAACGCGGAACGCGTTTCTTCTCCCGCTCCGTGAGAAAATCAGTATTTGCACCTAACGGGCATGCGCCCAAACGCCCCCTCCCAGACTAAAAAACATCCCTCCCCTCCGGGAGTTCAAGTACAGTTGCCGCCATGAGCACGCCGGACATTCGTTGGATTCAACGCTTTGAAAACTACTCCAAAGCCCTCCGAACTTTAGAACGGGGCGTGGCCTTGAGCGAACAGCGGAAGCTGTCCGAATTGGAAGAACAGGGTTTGATCCAGGCATTTGAGTTCACCCACGAGCTTGGCTGGAATGTACTCAAGGACTATCTCGAAGAGCAGGGCTACGTCGGGATCATCGGTTCGAAGAATGCCACGCGGGAGGCTTTCAAAAATGATCTTATCCATGATGGCAAAGCGTGGATGGACATGATCAAAGCACGCAACCAGACATCGCATCCCTATAACCCCGAGCTTGCGGCCCTCATCGTCAAAGACATCCTCGGATCCTTTTATCCGTCGTTTGTCGAAATGGAATCACGTTTCAGGCTGCTGGAAACAGAGGAGAAAAACGAAGGATGAATCACGGATTGTCGGACGACACAACAGAAGGTATTTACACCGTGCTTTCCCGGCATCCGCAGGTGGAAAAAGCGGTGCTCTATGGCTCCCGCGCCAAAGGGAACCACCGAAACGGTTCAGACATTGACCTGGTCCTTCTCGGCGATGGACTGGGCTTCGACGATCTTCTGGAGATCGGTGATGAACTCGACGATTTGTTGCTGCCCTACACGATTGATCTTTCACTTTTCTCCATGATCACTCACGCGAATCTTCGCGGGCACATCCGGCGGGTGGGGCGGGAATTTTACCATCGATCCGTGAGCGCAGACGCCGGTCATTGAAAACCCGACAGAATCTGTCAGAGACAGGCTGCGGCGAGCAGTCGCAACGGCCAAGCATTCAAAATAGGGATGCAGAAGAAACTATTTCATCCCGAACCCAAGGGACCTGTGGCCGAAGAGGAAACCCCGTGCTATAGGTGACTTTAACCATGAGTGACGAGCCCAATAACCCACCAGCGCCGGCTAACCTTGAAATCGATCTCGCTCTGAGTTTCCAGCCCGCCTGGGTCAAGGAAACCTCATCGCCGGAGAAGCTCGCCCGGATGGCCGACCGCTTCGAAGAACGTCCGGACCGGTCCGACCGGTCGAGAAACCCGCGGGACAATCGGGGCGGACCGCGGCCGCAACGCGCTCCCGGCCGCAACGACGGCAAAGGTCGGCCTCCTCGGCGCGACGACCGACGCGGACCGCGGCACGACGACCGAAACGCCCCCCCACAGCCGCGCCCAGAGCCTCCTTTAGGCGGATGGACGGTCAACTTCCTCCCCGAGCCCCGGGGCGTAGAGGGCCTGGCCCGCCAGATCAAGGCCTCCGCGATCACTTATCCGTTGTTTGACCTTGCCCAGTTGGTCTTGGAAAAACCAGAGCGCTTCCTGGTCCGACTTGATCGCACGGGGGGTCCGGCTTTGTTCCAACTCGTTGCGGACGGATCCGTTTGGCTGAGCGAACGCGAGGCCATCAGCCACGCCACCACCCGGGGCCTGGAAAAATTCTACCGCCGGGAGCGGGTCACCGGTGAACCGCCCAAGGGCTCTTATCTCTGCGTGGCCGTCTGCGGCCTCAGCGACACCTTGCTGGGCCCGCCGAATTACCATGACTATCAAGATAAAGTCCGGAAGCTCCATGCGGCCAAGTTTTCCCGGATGCCCTTCGAGGCCTACAAGAGCCGCATCCGCATGGTGCGGGACGAGGCTTCAATCGAAAAATGGAAGCAAGAACACAGCACCAAGGATGAATATTATCCTGTGGAAACTCCCGAGGGAACCGACCCGGTCAAACTCGTCACTCCGGCAGAACTCGAGCGTCATTTTCAGGAACATCACGCCGCCACTGCGATCATCGCCTTGGGCGATCGCGTCGTCTTGCCAGGGACGGCCATCGTGCAGTCGTCCGCCCACGCGGCCCAACGACTCGTTCGCTACGCGTGGGAAGACTTGAAGCGCTTCCCCCTCTCCCTGGCGCATACCTTGGGACAGGGACTCGGGTCCAAGGGACTGCAAATCTTCAAAGCCCACGAGAACATCACCTTTGTCTCCGTGGCCCGGCCCCATCATCTTGATCGTGTGGCGACTCCGGTCTCCGAAGGCCTTGGGACCATCCTCGAGTATTTGGAAAATCATCCGCGTATCTCACGCGCCGATTGTCGCAAAGCCCTCTCGCCCGTCCGTCCCGAAGGCGCCGAAGCGACTCCGGACACCGCCGTGGTCCGGGATCTTTCCTGGCTGCTCCATGAGGGTTATGTGGTGGACTATGCCCGCCGGGGCCTCGAAGTGATCGGGCGCGCAAAAAATCCCGCCGAGACAAATAAAAAGCGCCAACACCATCCCGGCCGGGAAACGCGGGCTTCGTCCCCACCGAAACCCTCGAACGAGAGTCGGCGGGTTGAGGCCGAAGAGTCCGCCCCAGATTCGTAGCGTTCGAAAACCCTCAAGCCGGTGAGCCGCTGTCGCGACGGTTCTCCTCGCTTTGGGTGGCTTGGCCACAAATCCGCCGCGGGGCGAAAACAGGGCCAAGTTTATGGGAAATGCCCTCATGGCCACCGGATTCGCCACCGCCCGGGCCGCCTTCGAAAAACTCCCCCGGGTGGATTGGAACGGGGTCTGGGACTTTGCCAGCAAATAGATCGGCAATCGATCTTGCGGTGCGGGGGCAGGGCTGTTAGAGCCACCGACATGAAAACCTTTCTTGTTTCCCTCACGGCTTTGGCTTGCGCCGTCTTTCTCGGTGGTTGTCTCACCGGGTCGGTGTCTAATTCCGGGGGTCCCGGCTCCATGACCGTGAGCAACACCAACGTGGATGCCATCATCAGCGCCGCCCAAGGGGTCTTTCCCTCTTCCGGCTACAGCAGCAGCATCTCCAACTATCCAACCTCCATCTCTTTTGACAAACCGGCCGGCAATTTCGGCAACCTCATGTATGGCAGTTATGGCGTCACCACCACGGTGCGGGCCACTCTCGTGATGACACCAATCCCCGGCACCAATGATTTCCGTCTCAGCACCAAGGTGACCCGGGTCAGCAATGCCGGCGAGGCCGGGTTTGAAGATTCCAATGCCATGATGGGATTCTGGTCCGGCGAGTTTAAACCCCTCATGCGTAAAATCGCCCAAGAAGCCGGCGGAGCGGGCCCGGTGTAATTAAAAAGATTAGGGAACCTGCTGACTGGCGTCGGGCAGGACGGTGATCTTTTTTGCCACATTGGCGGGACCGGGATCAACTTCGAGCGTCACCCGGGTGCCGGTGATGAGGTTCATCAACTGGCTGGGTTTGCCATCGGCTCCCAAGATCAAAGTTTCAGCCGACACGTGGAATTCCTTGGTCGATTCGTCCACTTCGCTGGTGACGGTCAAAATCCCATCCGCAGGATCATCATCGTTGACCTTGCCGGTATAGACATCTGCGAAAGTCGTGGCCACGAGGGCAAAGGAAGCCACAAAAGCGAGGGCGAGGAAGCGGGAAACAGGGGAAGTTTTCATTGGTAAATAAGGAATAGAGAGACGGTGGACTTGTGCGCATGTTCCCCCGACCGAATCAAGGAGGATTTCTTTCCCGGCGGAGTCTGCGTCAGATGATTTCGAGATTAATAGGCCCAAGGAAGGCCTTCCCAAGGACCCCAAGACGAAAAGCTTTCCAGATAGGCGTCGTTACTGACAAACGTATTCTGGCTTTCCATGATGTATTGTTCCTGGCGGATCGAGGCGGCCTGATTCCTCTGGAAGACATTGTATTGAGCCTGCCGTCCCACATAAAGGGTGTTGTTGGACGCATCAGGGTAAACAAAATAAGTGTGACCGTTCCGCGGCACTTTGGAAATTTTCCCTTGGGGCAGCGCCTTGAGATGAGCTTGTTGGCTCGGAGTGGTAGCCGTGACGGCTTTGAATCCGGCGGTGGTGAGTTCGCTGGCCTCAAACTGAGCATTAGACATACACCCGGGGAGGAATGCCACGACGGCGAGGAGGGCTAGGGATTGAAAGAGGGCGGGGAAGGATTTCATGGGAGAACTTGAACAGATCCAGGCCGTTTTGACCAGCTCAAGTTGACTCGGGCCGGAAATTTTCGGCCATTTCAGCAGCCAAGAGCAAGCTGAACGGAGTTTTCCTCGTCAAAACTCTTTGCCTTCGACAAGGTTTCGGTCTTGTGCCTTTACCCCTCACTTCGGCCCCATTACTTTCTCCCCCTGCTTCAAGGGCGGGCTCTGGCTCATTTCCGATACGGCTCTTGGCACCACTAGTGAATTGAAGGAAGTCTGACCTATGGACCAAGCCCAACTCAACTGGCTCACCAATTTCATCTGGAACATCGCGGACGATGTCCTGCGCGACGTTTATGTCCGAGGCAGGTATCGGGACATCATCCTGCCGATGACCGTCCTGCGCCGTCTGGACGCGGTGCTGGAGCCGACGAAGAAGACGGTGCTGGAAATGAAAGCGGCCCTCGACAAAGAAGGCGTGACCAATCAGGACGACGCCCTTCGCGCCGCGTCCGGGCAGGCGTTCTACAACACCTCACCATTTCTCCTCCGCGACCTGAAGTCCCGCGCCACCCAACAAAAGCTCCGGGACGATTTTGAGGCCTACCTCGACGGGTTCTCCCCGAACGTGCAGGACATCCTGACCAACTTCGAGTTTCGCAACCAGATCCCGCGCCTCTCGAAGGCCGACGCCCTCGGCCAACTGATCGAGAGGTTTCTCGATAAGGACATCAACATCAGCCCCCACGCCGTCGGCGATCTGCCCGGCCTCGACAATCACTCGATGGGGACAATGTTCGAGGAACTCGTCCGACGCTTCAACGAGGACAACAACGAAGAGGCTGGCGAGCACTGGACGCCACGCGATGCCGTTCGCCTCATGGCAAACCTCATGTTCCTACCCGTGGCCGACAAGATCGAGTCAGGCACCTACCTGCTCTACGACTGCGCCTGCGGCACTGGTGGCATGTTGACCGTCGCCGAGGAGACGCTCCAGCAGATCGCCAAGGACCACGGCAAGCAGGTGGCCACGCATCTCTACGGCCAGGAGATCAACGGCGAAACCTACGCCATCTGCAAAGCCGACCTCCTGCTCAAGGGCGATGGTGACGCCGCAGACAATATCATCGGCGGCCCCGAGCACAGCACCCTGGCCAACGACGCCTTCCGCTCCCGCGAGTTCGACTTCATGCTCGCAAATCCGCCCTACGGCAAAAGCTGGAAGGGCGACCTCGAACGAATGGGCGGGAAGAAAGACCTCAAGGACCCCCGCTTTGTCATCCAGCACGCGGGCGAGTCCGAATACTCGCTAGTCACACGCAGCAGCGACGGCCAGATGCTTTTTCTGGCCAACATGCTGAGCAAGATGAAGCACGATGAAAAAAAGAGTCCCCTCGGCAGCCGTATCGCCGAGGTCCACAACGGTTCCTCGCTCTTCACCGGCGATGCCGGACAGGGCGAGAGCAACATCCGCCGTTGGATTATCGAGAGCGACTGGTTGGAGGCCATCGTCGCCCTGCCGCTGAACATGTTCTACAACACCGGCATCGCCACCTACGTCTGGGTGCTCACGAACCGGAAGCCCGCGCATCGGCAAGGAAAGGTGCAACTCATCGACGCCACCCAGTGGTTCCGCCCGCTACGTAAAAACATGGGCAAGAAGAACTGCGAACTCGCCTCCGAGGACATCCAGCGCATTTGCGACGCGTTCCTCACCTTTGAGGAAACACCGCAGTCGAAAATCTTCCCCAACGCCGCCTTCGGTTACTGGAAGGTGAAGGTCGAACGTCCACTCCGGCTCCGCAGCCAGTTCACGCGCCAGCGCATCGAGACCCTGCGCTTCGCCTCTGGCGACGAGGACATCCGGGCCGCGTTTTACGCCCAGCTAGGCGAAGATCTTTTTGAAATGTCGAGCGGCGTTCGCGAAGCCCTCACGAAACTGGTCAACGACTGGGGAGAGCAGACTGGAGACGACGACGAGCAAGCCGAAGGCGGAGCGAATAAGGGTCTTCCCGAGAAGACGAAAAAGAAACTCCTCGATTCGGAGACTTGGGAGCGTGACGCCATGTTGGTCGGGGTCGCGACGCTGCTACGGGACGAACTTGGTGGAGAAGAATTCGGGGATCATAATATCTTTCTCACGAGCGTTCGCTCGACTCTCGACGATGCGGATATTCGGATCAGCGCCGCCGAACTCAAGATCATCGTCGCCGCCGTAAGCTGGCGCGACGAGGCCGCCTCGCCAGTCATCAAAAAAGTTCACAAACCCGGAAAAAGTCGGCCCGACCCTTTGCGCGGCCTCTTCGAGATTTTCGGTAGGGACGGATCTCCGAGCCGGCCGTCTTTCGTTGAATACGAACCGGACCCCGAACTGCGCGATTCCGAGCAAATCCCGCTGCTGGAAGAAGGCGGCATCGAAGCCTTCATCCGCCGCGAAGTCCTGCCCTACACGCCCGACGCCTGGATCGTCGAGGCCGACACCAAGATCGGCTACGAAGTCAGCTTCACCCGCCACTTCTACCAGCCGCCAAAGCTCCGCACGCTGGCCGAGATCAGCGCCGACATCCTCGCGCTGGAGCAGGAAACGGAAGGGCTGCTCAGCGAAATCACGAAAGGAGCGAATCCGTGAACCTTCCGTCCTATCGGTTCGCAGATACACGGAGCCAGTCGCACCTCATGTTAAAGGCTCCGTTTACCATGGAAGGTTTCTGGCTCCATGTTAAACCTTTCCAAGCATGAGCGAGCACGTCCTAAATCCCGATTTTCAGCATCGCGCCGGACGCTATATCCAGCAGCCGACAGGTTATCGTGCGTTTCTCCCGGCCCCGCTTCCTCCAGACCCCGCCGTGCGGCTCGATGGCGAACTGCACGCCTTGCTTTCCGAAGCAGACCGCGCCTTGGGCCGACTCGATGGCTCCATCCAGACGCTGCCAAATCCCGACCTCTTCGTCTTCATGTATGTGAGGAAAGAGGCCGTCCTCTCCAGCCAGATCGAGGGCACCCAAAGCTCGCTGCAGGACATCCTCGCGGCAGAGGCGCAAATCCTCGTCCCCGATGCGCCGAAAGACGTGGACGAGGTCATCAATTATGTGAACGCGATGAATCATGGGATCGAGCGGCTCCAGCAGTTGCCCCTGTCCGTCCGCCTCATCATGGAAATCCACGAGCGGCTATTGCGGGGAGTGCGCGGCTCCCGGCTCACGCCCGGCGAGATCCGGCGCTCACAAAACTGGATCGGTCCCGCTGGCTGCACGCTGAATGAAGCCACCTATGTCCCGCCGCCGCCTCACGAAGTGCCCGCCGCGCTCGGTGCCCTGGAGCTTTTCCTGCACTCGGCAAGCCCGCTCCCGCAGCTCATCCAGATCGGCCTTGCTCACGCCCAGTTCGAGACCATCCATCCGTTCCTCGATGGCAATGGCCGCATCGGGCGGCTGCTCATTTCCTTCCTGCTCTGCCAGCGCGGCATCCTCCTGAAGCCCGTCCTCTACCTCTCCCATTTCTTCAAGCAGCACCGCACCGAATACTACGAACGGCTGCAAGCGGTGCGCGACCACGGTGCCTGGGAGGAATGGCTCGCGTTTTTCCTGCGCGGGGTCCGCTCCGTCAGCGGCGAAGCCACCGCCACCGCCCGGCGCATCCTCGCCCTGCGGGAGGAGCATCGCGCCGCCGTCACCACCGGCCTCGGGCGTGCTGCCGCGAATGCCCATCGCGTGCTGGAGTATCTCTACCAGCACCCCATCCTCTCCGTGCCGGAGGTGCAAACCCTCATCGGCACCACCTATCCCGCCGCCAATAACGTCGTCACCCGGCTCGCCGCCCTCGGCATCCTCCAGGAAATCACCGGCTACAAACGCAACCGCGTCTTCCGCTACCAGCCCTACATCGCCATCTTCGGCGACACCTCGCCGGACGCCGCCGAGGAAACCCAAGGAGGCCAGCCATGATCGAGGGACTCCAGCCGTATGCGGAATACAAGGAGTCGGGCCTGCCGTGGCTTGGGCGGGTGCCGTCGCATTGGGTGACAAAGCGCGGAAAATCCTATCTGACGTGCATCGACCAACGCTCCAAAGGCGGCAAAGAAGAGCTACTCACGGTCAGTTCCGCGCGCGGCATCGTTCCTCGCAGAACGGCGAAGGTCACCATGTTCAAGGCGGCGTCTTACGCAGGCTACAAGCTGTGTTGGCCCGGCGATCTGGTGATTAACAGTCTTTGGGCTTGGGGTGGCGGCTTGGGAGTATCTCAACATCACGGCATCATCAGCACGGCCTACAGTGTTTACCGAAGCCGTCCATCGGCCCACATCAACCCGCGCTTTCTACACGAGCTTGTCCGCTCCAGACCGTTCAATTGGGAGCTACACGTTCGGTCGAAAGGGGTTTGGATTTCCCGCCTTCAGTTGACTGACGTTTCATTTCTGGACGCGCCAATTCCGCTCCCGCCGCCGGACGAACAAGCGGCGATCGTGCGGTTTCTGGATCATGCGAACCGGAAGATCGACGGATTCATCCGGGCGAAGCGGAAGCTGATCGCGCTGCTGGGGGAGCAGAAGCAGGCCATCATCCACCGCGCCGTGACGGGCAAGGATGAAGTCAGAATGATGAAGGATGAATCCGGCACTTCATCATTCATACTTCAACCTTCATCCTTGCCCAAGAAACCCTCCGGCATCCCCTGGCTCGGCGACATCCCGAAGCATTGGCAAATCGTCCGCAACATGGCGCTTTTCTCTCATCGGGTAGAACCGGGCGTAGTCGGTCTTCCGGTGCTTCAAGTGAGCCTGCGCTCAGGCATCACCGCCGAGGAGCTAGACCAATTCGGACGCCCAAAACGGCTGATCGCGGACGCAACAAAATACAAACTACTCCGAAAGGATGACCTCGCCTACAACACCATGAGGATGTGGCAAGGAGCTGTCGGCGTTGCACCTACCGATGGACTCGTCAGCCCCGCGTATGTTGTGATCAAACCGCGCGCCAATACAGTCCCCGAGTTCTACGACTTTGTCTTCCACACCGAAGTTTACAAACAGCAGGTCAATCGTCAGTCCACAGGCATCGTATCTGACCGTAACCGCCTCTATTGGGATAGCTTTAAGCAGATGCCGAATCTGAACCTCCCAAGAAACGAGCAGAAAGAAATCGTCGCCTTCATCATGTCGGAAACGAGCCTCCTCAACACCGCCATCGCCCGCACCGAGCGAGAGATCGCGCTGATGCAGGAATACCGCACCCGCCTGACGGCGGACGTGGTGACAGGCAAGCTGGACGTGCGCCCCGCTGCCGCGAACCTGCCCGATGTGCCCGAGGATACCGCCATTGAGATCGCGCCAACCGAGGAACAGCTCGAAGAGGCCGAGGAGTTATGACCCCGCCATCGCCAAATCTTCCCAAAAAGGGAACTTTATGTTGACATTCCGACTCGGGAACACCATTTTGTCATGCGAATCATCTCCAAAAAAGCTTTGAAGGATTATTGGACGAAGGTTCCCGAGACGAAGTCGGAGCTGGAAGCCTGGCATGCGGAGGCAAAGGTGGCCGACTGGACGACTCCGCCGGACGTGAAGGCGAAATACGGGAATGCCAGTATCTTGAAGGACAAAAGGGTGGTGTTCAACGTTTGCGGAAACAAGCACCGGCTGATCGTGAAAATCAATTACGACTTCCACCTGATCTACATCCGCTTCCTGGGAACGCACAAGGAATACGACGCGATCAACGCAGAGACCATCTAATGAAACCGAAACTGATCAAAACCGAAGTCGATTACGAAGCGGCGCTGGCTCGCATCGAGGAAATCTTCGATGCGAAACCCGGGACTGTGGCTGGCGACGAACTGGATTTGCTGGCGACGCTGGTTGAGCTTTATGAGGAAAGAGTCTTTCCCGTCGGCCTGCCGACTCCGGTGGAAGCGATCGAATTCCGGATGACTCAGCAGGGACTAAAGGCCAAAGACCTTGTTCCATACATTGGTAGTGCGCCCAAGGTGTCGGAGGTCCTTTCCGGTCAGCGTGAGTTGAGCAAGACTATGATCCGGAATCTGGCCAATGGTTTGGAGATTCCCGCAGAGGTCCTGCTGCAGGAAGTGGGGGCAAAGCTGCCCTCCGCCGCCGCTTTTCAGCAAGGTCGGCATTTCCCCGTGGCGGCAATGGTCAGACGGGGATGGTTCGCGGGCTTTGAGGGAACCGTGGCAGAAGCGAAGACTCAACTTGAAGACCTGCTCAATAGTTTTGTGGGGGCGTTGGGACCCAACGCCCTCATCCCGGCCCTCAACCGGCAACACGTCCGCGCCGGCGGCAAGCAGGATGACCATGCCTTGACGGCATGGCGTATCCGGGTGGCGAATCTGGCTCTGCGAGAGACCCTGCCTGCTTACAAGCCGGGGACGGTAGATACCGTATTTCTTAAGGAGCTGGCTGGATTGAGCTACTTGGCCTCGGGTCCGCTGCTGGCCAGAGAGTTTCTCAACAAGAGCGGGATCCATGTGATGATCGAACCCCACCTACCCAAGACCCACCTCGACGGGGCGGCAATCAAATTGCCGAACGGATCACCGGTGGTGGCGCTGACCCTCCGATATGACCGGCTCGATAATTTTTGGTTCACCTTATTTCATGAGTTGGCTCACGTGGCACTCCATTTGGACAAACCGGGAGTAGATGTGTTTTTTGACGATCTATCGAAAAGCGGAAAGAACAAATGTGAGCGAGAAGCTGATCGGCTGGCTTCCACCGCCTTGATTCCCGATGTCGCGTGGAAAGCCGCACGCCTCACCCGCAATTCTCCCGTCGTAAGGGTGCTGGCCTTCGCGGAAAAGCTGCGGATTAGCCCGGCCATTCCGGCGGGACGCATCCAATTTGAAACAAAAGATTTTACCGTTTTTAAGCGCCTGCTAGGCAGCGGAAAGATCAGGGCCGCTTTTGGTGTCTCTGCAAATTAAGACTATGCCCACCGACACCACCGACCGTGGACTGGAAACTCTGATCATGCGGCACCTGACCGGCAAAGATGGCTTTTCGGCCGGTGCGTCGGGCATCCTCGCAGAAGCCCCGCCTCTAACCGATGGCAGCGACTGGTTCGCGGACAACCCAGCCACTTAGCTGAGATGAGTGGAGAAACCTGGATCTATGTTGCGATCTTCGCATCAGGACTATGGACTACGCGGTCACGTGAACGTGGTCGAAACCCACTCGTCCATCCTAATCACCAATGAGGGCGCGTTCCTTCCGGATGATGGCGATAAGGTCATCCAACAGGATGCCCCGCTGGAAATCTATACCGGTCGTTTAACAAAGAAAATCGATGACCAACCCATCCAATCATCGTAACCAAGGCGTGCAAATGCCTGATATTGGGGCACTTTCCCTTTGTTTTGTTTATGGTGATGGAAATGGTTCAACAAAGGGTCAAACAAAGGCGGCTACGGATAGAAAGTTAAAATGAGCAAAACTGACACCACCGAGAAAGGCCTCGAAACCCTGATCATGCGGCACCTGACCGGCGAAGACGGCTTTTCGGCTGGTGCGTCGGGTATCGTCGCGGAAAACCCACCCCTGACCGGCGGCAGCGGTTGGTTCGCCGGCAGCCCGGCCAGTTACGACCGGGAATACGCCGTGGACACAGACCAGTTGTTTGCTTTTCTCCAAGTCACGCAGACGGAGGAGTATGAGAAGCTGGGGCTAGGTGATTTCCGGGACCCGAAGAGCATCGCGCGGCAAAAGTTTCTCGCCCGCCTGCAGGGGGAGATTTCGCGGCGAGGAACGATTGACGTGCTGCGGCACGGCATCAAACACGGAGCGCTGAGTTTCGATCTGTTCTACGGGACACCCTCGCCGGAGAATGTGAAGGCGGTGGCCCGGCATGCGGCGAACCGCTTCAGCATCACCCGCCAGCTTGCCTACAGTCGGGAGGAAGCGAAGCGAGCGCTGGATCTCGGTGCCTTCATTAATGGACTGCCGGTGATAACGTTTGAACTGAAGAACAGCCTGACCAAGCAGACGGTCGAAGACGCCATCGAGCAATACAAACGTGACCGCGATCCACGGGAAACGCTCTTCGTGTTTGGCCGCTGCGTGGTGCATTTCGCGGTGGATGACGCAAGGGTTGCGATGTCCACGGCACTCAAGGGCACAAAGGGCATGGCGAAGGAGTCGTGGTTCCTTCCGTTTGATCAGGGCTGGAACGACGGTGCGGGCAATCCGCCCAACCCAGACGGGCTGAAGACGGATTACCTCTGGAAGCGCATCCTCACACCGACACGGCTGACGGAAATTCTGGAGAACTACGCCCAGGTCGTCGAGGAGCAGAACCCGAAGACGGGCAAGAAAAAATCGATCCAGATTTTTCCCCGATACCACCAGCTAGATGTCGTGCGGCTCATCCTCGCAGATGTCCTGGAACACGGCGCGGGCAAGTGCTACTTGATCCAGCACTCGGCCGGCAGCGGCAAGTCGAACTCGATTGCCTGGCTGGCGCATCAGTTGATCGGCCTGTGCAAGGACGGAACGGAGATTTTCGACTCGATCATCGTCATTACCGACCGGCGCATCCTCGACAAGCAAATCCGCGAGACAATTAAGAGCTTCGCCCAGGTGGGCAGCATCATCGGCGCCGTGAAGGAAGGCGCGGGCGTTTCCAAGACCGAGCAGCTCTCGAAGTTCCTCAAGGACGGGAAGAAAATCATCATCTCGACGGTGCAGACCTTCCCATTCGTGCTCGACAGCATCGGCGCGGAACATCGGGGCGGAAATTTCGCCATCATTATCGACGAAGCACACAGCAGCCAAGGCGGGCGCACGGCGGCGGCCATCAGCGCGGCGCTGGGCGAGGCCACCGAGGAAGAGGCGGAGACGACCGAGGACAAAATAAACCGTATCATCGGGCAGCGGAAGATGCTGCCCAATGCCAGCTACTTCGCCTTCACCGCCACACCAAAGAACAAGACGCTGGAAATGTTCGGCATCGCTTACCCGGAAGGCGGCGAAGTAAAACACCGCCCCTTCCACGGCTACACGATGAAACAAGCCATCCAGGAGGGTTTCATTCTCGACGTGCTGAAACACTACACTCCCGTGGACAGCTACTATCGGCTCGCGAAAACCGTCGGGGGCGACCCTGAATTCGACGTGAAGAAGGCGCGCAAGAAACTGCGCCTCTATGTCGAGAGCCACAGCAAGGCCATCCGCGACAAGGCGGAGATCATGGTGGACCACTTCATCGAACAGGTGATCGGCCAGAACAAGATTGGCGGACAGGCGAGAGCGATGGTCGTGACCGGCAGCATTCAGCGGGCGATTGAGTATTTCACCGCCTTCACCGCCTATCTCAAGGAAATGAAGAGCCCCTACAAGGCCATCGTCGCCTTCTCCGGCGAACCGGAACACAAGGGCGAGAAAGTCAGCGAGGCGAAGCTGAACGGATTTTCGAGTAACGACATCGCGGACAAGATCGCGGAAGACCCGTATCGATTCCTCATCTGCGCCGACAAGTTCCAGACCGGCTACGACGAGCCCCTGCTGCACACGATGTATGTGGACAAAGCGCTCAGCGGCATCAAAGCCGTGCAGACGCTCTCCCGTTTGAACCGGGCACACCCGAAGAAGCACGATGTCTTCGTTCTCGACTTTCAGAACGACACCGAGGTCCTCGAAAAATCCTTCGCCGACTACTACCGCACGACAATCCTCAGCAAGGAGACTGACCCGAACAAACTTCACACCCTCAAAGGCGAACTGGACGGGTATCAGGTCTATTCGCCGGAGCAGGTGGACGAGTTCGTGACGCTCTATCTCGACGGGCAAATCGTGGACAAGGTTCATCCCATCCTCGACGCCTGCGTGGCCGTCTATGTTCACGACCTCGACGAGGATGGGCAGGTGGAGTTCAAGGGCAAGGCCAAGGCTTTCACCCGCACGTATGACTTCCTCGCCACCATCCTGCCTTATGGTGTGCAAGAGTGGGAAAAACTTTCAATTTTTCTGAACTTCCTCATCCCGAAGCTGCCCGCGCCGAAGGAGGAAGACCTCGCCAAAGGCATCCTCGAAGCCATCGACATGGACAGCTACCGCGCCGAGAAGAAGGCGACACTCGCCATCGCGCTGCCGGATGCGGATGCCGAGATCGAGCCGGTGCCCACCAGCGGCGGCGGGCGTAAACCGGAACCAGAGATGGACAGGCTCTCGAACATCATCAAGGCGTTCAACGACCAGTTCGGCGGACTGTTCAATGACCCAAAAGCCGTTGAAGCACGAATTTTGGGAATTATTCCGCCGAAGGTGTCAGCCGATCCCGCCTACCAAAATGCCAGGCAAAACTCCGACCGGCAGAACGCCCGCATCGAACACGACAAGGCGCTCAAACGGGTGATTACGGCAATGTTCAAAGACGATGCCCAGCTCTTCAAACAATTCCAAGACAACGACTCCTTCCGCCGCTGGCTGACAGACACAATTTTTGGGATTACCTACGAGGAATAAGTCGTCCGAAACGTCAATGGTCGCAGCCTATCGTTGGGAAAGCACCTCCCGTTCGTAGGCTTTCACTTCTTCCAGCCAGAGGATCCCTTCGGGGACATTTTGGCGGCGGCAGTGTTCGTCCCAGACGGCGGCGAAGGGGAGGGTCTTTTCTTCTTCGAAGAGGGCCAGCCGGGTGGTGAGATCTCCAGCGTTCTCGGCCGCCCGGAGTTTTTCCATCGGTTCGAGCAAGGCAAGAAGCAGGGCCTTCAAGGTATTGCGGGTGCCGATGGTCCAGGCCGCGATGCGGTTGATGGTGGCATCGAAGAAATCGAGCCCGATGTGCGTGCGGGGAATGAACTCTCCGCGAATAATTTCTTCCATCATCGCCTTGGTGGGATCATCGAGGAGGACGACGTGGTCACTGTCCCAGCGGACGCCCCGGCTGACATGAAGAATGATCTCGGGGACAAATTGAAGAACCGAGCTGATCTTGTCGGAGAGGTTTTCCGTCGGATGAAAATGGCCGGCGTCGAGGCACAGCAGGATTTGGTTTTTCGTCGCGTAGCCAAGGTAGAATTCATGAGAACCGACCACATAAGCTTCGGAACCAATGCCGAAGAGTTTGCATTCCACCGCGTCGAGGTGATGAGCGGAATCGAGAGGTTGCTTGAAGATGGCGTCGAGGGAGGCTTCGAGACGCTGGCGCGGACCTTTGCGGTCCACCGGAAGATCCTTCGATCCATCGGGGACCCAAACATTGGTTACGCACGGGGTTCCCAACTGCCGGCCAACTTCGGATCCAATCTGACGGCAGCGGATGCCGTGTTCGATCCAGAACTCGCGGATGGCCGGATCGGCATGGGAGAGCGTAAACCCATCGGAGGAGAGGTCATGGGAAAAATAGGTGGAGTTGAAATCCATTCCCAGGCCGCGCTCGTGGCACCAGCGGATCCAACTGGCAAAATGGGTCGGGTCCACCTCGTTGCGATCAACTTTTTTGCCGTCAAAGTCGCCGTAGCTGGCGTGAAGGTTGAGCCGATGGGTCCCCGGAATGAGCGAAAGCGCCTTGTCAAGGTCGGTTCGGAGTTCCTCCAAGTTGCGGGCTTTGCCAGGATAATTTCCGGTCACTTGAATGCCTCCTGTCAATTTGCCGCCGCCTTCAAATCCAGCGACATCATCGCCCTGCCAGCAATGGAGCGAAATCGGAATGGTCGCAAGCGTGGCAAGAGCGGCTTCGGTATCAACCCCAAGCGCGGCGTAGGATTCTTGAGCGTGAAGGTAGGAGGACATGGGAAGAGAATTATGAAGTATGAATTATGAAGTATGAAAGGGAGGTTGAAGACCGCCCAATCGTGGAGAGAAAATGGACAACAGGAAATGGAAAAACTGAGTATTGGGATATAAAAATGACACTCACTTTATGCAGAGAGACAGCTTTTTCTCCTACTTCCCTCCCGTTGGGAAGAGGCTTGGGAGCGGGTTGATGTCACGGCTAAATCCAAGCCGCCGCCCGCCGGTCTTTCCAATGGTTTTTTGGAGGTTAATCCCTCCCAAGCTGGCGGCCCGCCTACGCTAAGCCGAGAACTCGGGAGTCTTTCTGATGAATTTTTTGGAAAAATCCAGCGCGAGCCGGGTCTTTAATGTCGATGTCCCAGGCTGGGATCATTTCTTTGAGACGGGCTTGCGCCTCGGGGTTGGCGACAAGTTTTGGGAAGCAGTTTTTGATCACTTCGAGGACGATGTGAACGGAAACGGATGCCCCGGGGGATGCCCCGAGGAGGGCCGAGAGGGTGCGTCCTGGATTGGTGAGGACTTCGGTGCCGTAGTGGACGATGCCCGCTTCGCCATCGGTTTTTTTGATCGCTTGGACCCGGATTCCCGCGTCGATGAGTTTCCAATCTTCCGCCTTGGCATCAGGGTAAAAGACATGGAGGACCTTCATGCGATCGGCCATGCTTTGGGTGCCTTGTTGGACGAGGTATTTGATCAGATCGAGGTTCCCAACGCCAATCTTGAGGAGCGTGGCGAGGTTGTCGGGTTTGACCGAGCCGGGGAGATCGGTCCAGCTGCCTTTTTTGTGGAGAAACTTGGTTGTCCAGGACGCAAAGGGTCCAAAAAGGAGGGTCTTTTTGCCGTCGAGGATGCGGGTGTCCAAATGGGGCACGGCCATGGTTGGCGCGGCGTCGAGGGCCTGTCCGTAAACTTTGGCCTGGTGGCGTTCCACGATTTCCGGGTTGTCGCAAACGAGCCATTGCCCGCCGATGGGGAATCCGCCCAGCCCCTTGCTTTCGGCGATGCCGGATTTTTGGAGGAGGGGAAGGCTGCCGCCGCCGGCTCCGATGAAGACAAACTTGGCGTGGTTCTGCTGGATGGCCCCGGTGGCGGTGTCGCGAACAGTCACGTTCCAACCGGAAAGGGCCGGCTCGAGGTCGGTGACCCGCTGTCCTGTGGCGATGGCGCAACCGTCTTGTTGGCCCAGCCAGCCGAGGAGCTTCCGGGCAATGGACCCAAAGTTGACATCGGTACCGCTATCCATTTTTGTCGCTGCGATGGGAACATCGTTCCGGCCTTCGACCAGGAGGGGTGCCCATTTGGCGATGGTGGAACGGTCGGTGGAATATTCCATCTCTGAAAAGAAATGGTGGGCGGCCATGCCGGCGTGGCGACCGCGGAGGAAATCGACCTGCTCATCCCCATGGACGAAACTGATATGGGGCAAGGGGTTGATGAAATCACGAGGGGTTTCGGCCATCCCGGTCTCGACCGCGTAACTCCAAAACTGCCGGGAGAGTTCGAATTGCTCGAAGATCTCGATCGCTTTGGAAACATTGACCGTCCCATCGGCGTCGCGAAAAGGCGTGTAGCTCAGTTCGCAAATGCCAGCATGACCGGTGCCGGCGTTGTTCCATCCATGCGAACTTTCCTGGGCTAATTCGTCGGTGACTTCGTAAAGCTGGATTTTCAGCGAGGGGTCGAGCCGCTTGAGGAGGGCCCCCAGATTGGCCGACATAATGCCGCTGCCGATGAGGATGACGTCGGGGTTCCTGATCATTGTTTTCATTTTAAGATGGGAGTTGCCTCACGCAAAGGCCGCGAAGGGCGCAAAGGAAAGAGGGCAAAAATACGGGGCAGGAAGGAGTGATTTCGAAAGTGTTTCCATCTGAAAAGCTTCTTATTTCCGCCGTCTCATCCTTTGCGTGAGGTCTGTTTTTTCGGGATTTTGTATTTAGGATTCGGGATTTCCCTTCGCGACCTTTGCGGCCTTTGCGTGAGGCATTTGGGTTATTATTTTACCGGCGGATGCCGTAGAGCGGACCGAAGTTGGCGCAGGCTCGGAAGTCGGCGCTGGTGAGGTCTTCGGTGCCGAAGGCGGTCCAGGCGCTGGGGCGGAAGATTTCGTCTGCGGGCACATTGTGCATGTAAACAGGAATCCGAAGAAGGGCCGCCAGCGAGATGAGATCCGCGCCGATATGGCCGCAGCTCATGACGCAGTGGTTGGCGCCCCAGTTGTTCATCACCGTGTAGCCATCGACAAAGGCGCCTTCGCCGCTGGAATAAGGAGCAAACCACGTGGTTGGCCAAGTCGGGTTGGTCCGTTCTTCGAGCAACTTGTGGGCGCGGGCGGGAAGCTCAACGGTTTCGCCTTCGGCAATTTGCAGGGCGGGGCCGAGTCCATCGACCATATTGAGGCGAAAGATGGTCGCCGGCATGCCGCCTCGGGTGACGAAGCGGGTGCTCCAGCCGCCGCCGGGGAAATATTCCGAGATGGATGGATGCCAGGTAGTGGCCTTGAGGCAGGCTTTGACTTCGGAAGGGGTGATGTCCCAAAACGGTTTCATCGTCGGAATGCCATCCGGGGTGGTCTGCTCGCCACTGCCGTCGAGGGCGGCGGGACCGGAGTTGATGAGATGGAGGAGCCCGCCGGCGGCGACGCCTTCGAGTGCGTGACCGGTGACCCGCTTGACGGCGTCAGGGCTCCAATAGGTGCGCAGGTCGGCAAAGATTTGCGCGGTATTCGTTAAGAGGTGGCCGAAGAGCATGGAAATGCCATTGAGGGCATCGTTTTCCGTCGCGACAATGTAAGGCGCCCGGCGGCCATTCCAGTCGAAGGACGTATTGAGAATCGCTTCGAGAAAATCGCCATTAGGCATGTGATCGGTCCATTGCCGCTGGCCCTGGAAGCCGGAAGCAATCGCGAAGTGGCCCTGCGCTTCTTCGCCAAATCCGGCCTTTTTCAGCTTGGGGTTGCCCACCATGAGATCGCGGGCGATGAGGGCCATTTTCACGGAAGTTTCCCATTCCTGATCCAGCGCCTTGCGGCTGCGCTTCTTGCCGCGGCCATTCCAATCTTTGCCTTCGAGGCAATTTTTTTTCACCCAGGCGAGGGCTTTCTTGAATTCTTCCTTGTCGTAGATTTCGTTTTCAATCCGACGAATAAATTCGGTCATATCGACCGCTTCGACCCGCATGCCCAGGTAGCGCTCGAAGAGAGCCGGATCGACGATCGAGCCGGCGATCCCCATGGAGGTGCCACCCATGGCGAGGTAGGCCTTGCCGCGGAGGGTGGCCACGGCGAGCCCGGCGCGGGCAAAACGGAGAAGCTTTTCCTGGACGTCTTCCGGTATGGATGTGTCATCGGCCTCCTGGACATCGCGTCCATAAATCCCAAAGGCCGGCAGGCCCTTCTGGGTGTGACCGGCAAGGGCAGCGGCGAGATAAACGGCTCCAGGACGTTCCGTGCCATTAAATCCCCAGACGGCTTTGGGAATGAGCGGGTCGGCATCCATCGTTTCCGAGCCGTAGCACCAACACGGCGTAATCGTGAGGGAGACGCCGACATTCTCGCGACGGAATTTCTCCGCGCAGGCGGAAGCTTCAGCCACGCCGCCAATACAGGTGTCTGCAATGACCACCTCGACCGGATCGCCATTCGGGTGGTAGAGAAAGTCGGAAAGGAAACGGGCGGTGGATTTCGCCATCGCCATGACCTGCGCTTCGAGGGACTCGCGGACGCCCCCGAGACGGCCGTCGATGGTGGGGCGGATACCAATTTTGGGGAGGTGGGCTAAGACGGGATTTTTCATGGTGAGAGATGAATTGGGGATTAGTATTGAAGATTCGGGATCTGAGGGAAAGTCGCTTTTGGGGAGCATGCTCGGCTCGAGGGTGGTTCCTCGGCGGCTCGCCGAGAAAATTGGACCGGCGGGCCGCCGGTCCATGCACGCGAGCCGCGTGCGGCACCCTGAGGATACATTGCGGCCGGGAATTTGGAAAAAGATCGATTCACTTGAGTGCGGCGATCTGGGCGCGGCGGTAATGTTCGTCCGGTCGGGTGTCGATGCGGGTGGAGGTTTTTTCCGGGAGAAATTCCGGCCCCCCCAGAGAAAAATTTCCCACCAGGATGCGGGCCCACTTATCGAGCATGAGAAGGATGTTGAGGACTTCCTTCTCAGATTGGCCGAGGGCGACCGGGCCGTGGTTGACGAGAAGAATGACCTTGGGCGCGCTGCCATGTTCGCCCTGGAAGCGACGCAATTCGGTTCGGACGGAACGGGCCAACTCGATCCCGGGATCAACGTAGGGAACGACCCCTAGGTGGCGGCCACAAACCACGATCTCATCGGGGAAAACATGTTGCAGAAAGGGCGCCGCCCCCTGCTGGGAGCAGAGGATTTGCAGGACCGAAACCGGGTGGCAGTGCCCGATCCATTGGGCCCCGCCTTCTTGAAGGCAAACCGCGTGCATGAAGGTTTCCACCGAGGGAAGTTTGGCTTCGGCGTCGGCCCGGGAGGCGAGCAAGACCTCGCGCACGCCCGAGTCGTCAAGCTTGGTGTCGTCGAGAGCAGCGGTGATCGCGTCGAAACGTACCGGGGTGAGATCGGCTTCGTCCAGCGTGGAGAGGTTGCTGCCGGAGGCTTTGACCCAAAAAGTGCCGTCGCCGGCATCGGTGCTCGTGTTGCCCTCGCCGAGAATGGCGAGGTGACGGTCTTCGCGGCCGATTTCGTGCGAGAGCCAGAGGAGGTTTTTAATGATGGGATTCATGAGAGAAGGTTAGCGAAGCGTTCGGATTTTTCCGTCCACTGCCCAGGGGATTTCGGAACGAACACCTCGGGCTGGAAGGAGGCCCGGAGAATTTCCCGACCTTGTTCGAGGGACGAAATGGTTCCGAGAGCCAAGAGTTGCGCGAGAATATTTCCAGCTGCGGTGGCTTCCACCGGACCCGCCATGACGCGAAGGCCGGTGGCGTCGGCGGTCATTTGATTGAGGAGGGCATTGCGCGAACCGCCTCCAACAATATGTAAGGTGTCCGGAAGGTCGGGCATCCAGGAACGAAGTTGGACCATGATGGCCCGGTAGCGGAGGGCGAGGCTTTCGAGGATGACGCGGGTGAATTCGCCGGGCGTCGTGGGTGCGGTTTGGCCGGTTTTCGCGGCATAGGCACAAATCGCGGCGGGCATATCGCAGGGCTTGGCAAAGACATCGGCGTCGGGATTGAGCCACATCGGGCATTTGGCCGAAGCCGCCTCGCGGACCAGGGTGGCGAAATCCAAACTCTGGCCGTCGCCATCCCACTGCCGTTTGCATTCCTGAAGGAGCCACATGCCGGCGACATTTTTCAAAAACCGCGTCGTTCCTTGGAGGCCTTGTTCATTGGAAAACCCCGCGGCTAAAGTGTCGGGGTTGACGAGTGGAGCCTGGAGTTCGCGGCCAATCAATGACCAGGTGCCGGAACTGAGAAAGAGCGGTTGGGCGGTGGCGGAAGGGACCCCGGCGACGGCCGAGGCGGTATCGTGACTCCCACAGGTGCTGACTTGGAGGGGGCCACAACCGATCTCGGTCCGGAGAGGTCCGACGACGACGCCCGGATCGGTGGTCGGGCGGAAGATCCCCGCGGGCAGGCCCATTTTTTCGATCAGATCGAGGTCCCAGTCCGCAGAGCCTGGTTGGAGCAACTGGCCGGTGCTGGCGATGGTGCGTTCGATCACCCGCTCGCCGCTCAACCAATAGGTGAGCAAATCGGGCATGAAGAGAATTTGATCGGCCGCGGCCAAAGCCTCCGGAGAACGGGCTTTTTCTGCCAACAACTGAAAAATGGTGTTGAAGGGCATGAATTGAATCCCGGTGCGGGCATAGAGGTCCTCGCGGGGAAGGATCTTCGTCGCCTCTTCGATCATCCCGTCGGTGCGATCATCGCGATACATCCAGGGCAGGCCGAGCAGGCGGCCACTTTTGTCCACCAATCCGTAGTCAACCCCCCAGGTGTCCACCGCCAGGGAGGTCAAACGGGAGCCGTGGGCGCTTTGGGCCCGGGAGAGACCGGTTTGGATATCAGAGAAAAGCTGGGTCACATTCCAATGCCAACCGGACGGACATTGGACCCCTGCGTTGCCAAAACGATGGGCCTCCTCGAGTTCGAGACGGGTTCCGTCAAAGTGGCCAGCCACGACCCGGCCGCTGCCAGCTCCGAGATCAATTGCGAGATGAGTGGTGGTAGACATGGAAGAAAATTATGAATTATGAAGTATGAAGTATGAAGAGAGAGTGAGGGGGGGCAGAACCTTGGGCTTTGGACGTTGTCTTATTCAGCAACTTCGAGGCGGACGCCGTGGGAGGTGAGGGTGGATTCGAAGGGTTCTGCCGGATGGGCGTCGGTGATCCAAAGATCCACGTCGGCGGTTTTAGCGAAAAAATGGTTGGAGCTAACCCCGGCCTTCGAGCCATCAGCCAAGAGACAAACCGCATCGGCGCATTCCACGATTTGGCGTTTGAAGCGGGCTTGTTCCTCGGTGGCCTCGCTCGGGCCGCGTTCGGCATCGAGGCCCCGGCAGGAAATGTAGGCCGCGTCGATCCGGAACATGGTCAGCATGTGCTCGGCCGCCCATCCGGTGCAGGACAAGGAACTGGTGACGAGACTGCCACCCAGAAAATGAACCTGAATCGCGGGTTTCTCCGCCAGGACGAGGGCCGTCTGGATGGCGTTGGTGAGAACGGTAAGCGGCCGATCGGGAAGTAAATGCGCGACTTGCAGGGCGGTTGTGCTGGCGTCGAACAAGATAGTTTGACCCGTCTCGATGTGGGCCATCGCCGCAGTGGCAATGCGCAGCTTTTCGGGAGCGTGTTGTTCCGCCCGTTCGGTGGCGGGGTATTCGCGACGGGCGGATTCGAGCTTTACCGCGCCGCCATGTGAGCGCAAAAGCTCACCCTCCGCTTCCAGTTTTTCAAAATCCCGACGCACCGTCTCCTCGGTCACCCCCAGGGCCGCGGCCGCCTCGGCGGTACGAATCGCGCCGGTCTCATTTAAGAGCGTGAGCAAGATTCGGTGACGTTCGAGTGCAAGCATTGTGGGAATGATTTTGAACGATTTTGCTTGCCGAATGCAATCAAAAGTTTTCAAAGATAAACAAAGAATTTCACAGAACTTAATCACGATCCTCTCTCTCTTCATACTTTATACTTCATCATTCATAATTTTCTTCCCATGTCCTACCAACACGTTGATTTTTCCTGGGATGACGCCAAAGCGGCGACTCTCGATCCTGTCGAGTTGCTCGTTTATCGCTCCAATTTGCTCGGAGCCGACCAGCGCATCACCAACACCGGCGGCGGCAACACCTCCTCCAAGATCGTGGAAAAGGACCCCCTCTCCGGCAAGGACGTGGAAGTGCTCTGGGTCAAAGGGTCGGGCGGCGATTTGCGCACCTCCAAACGGGAGAATTTCTCCTCCCTCTATCAGGATAAACTCATCGACTTGCAGCGCGTCTATGGGGCCCGGGCCGACAAGGGGCTCAAGACCCAGGGCGAAGACGACATGGTCGGGATGTATCCCCACACCACCTTTGCGCTTAATCCCCGCCCCTCCTCGATTGACACGCCCTTGCACAGCTTTCTCTCCGGCAAGCACGTCGATCACATGCACCCGAATGCGGTCATCGCCATCGCGGCCAGCGCGCGTTGCGAGGAATTGACCAAGGAAATCTTTGCCGGCGCGATGGATTATGTCCCTTGGATGCGTCCCGGGTTTGAATTGGGCCTGGCCATGCAGGAAATCGAAAAAGCCCACCCCAAGGGCAAGGCCATCATGATGGGCCAGCATGGCTTCATTTCCTGGGACGATGACCCCAAAGCCTGCTACACCCGAACGCTCGATCTGATCGAACAAGCGGCGGCTGACATCGAAGAAAAATACCAAGCCAAGGGCGGCGATAAAAGAGCCTTCGGCGGCGCCAAATCCCAAACCCGCGACGACCGTTTGGCCGTGCTGGCCGAGATCCTGCCCTGGCTCCGCGGCCAAGTTAGCCAACACAAACGTTTCGTCGGCACCGTTCAGGACGATGAGAAAATCCTTCGCTTCGTCAACAGCGCTGATGCGCCCCGCCTGGCCGAACTGGGCACCTCCTGCCCGGACCACTTCCTCCGCACCAAGATCAAGCCGCTCTACGTAGACTGGAATCCGCAGAGCGAAGACGTCGCCGTGCTGAAAGAAAAACTCGCCGCCGCGATTGAAAAATACCGCCTCGACTACGCCGAATACTACGAACGCTGCAAGCGGCCGAATTCTCCGTCCATGCGCGACGCCAATCCGACCGTGGTCCTCATCCCCGGTCTCGGAATGGTCGCTTGGGGTAAGGACAAGAGCGAAAGCCGGGTCACCGCCGAATTTTACAACTGCGCCGTCGAAGTCATGCGCGGCGCCGAAGCCATCGACAAATACGTGGCCTTGCCGCAGCAAGAGGCCTTCGACATTGAATATTGGCTCCTCGAGGAAGCCAAACTCCAGCGGATGCCGGCCGAAAAGGAACTCGCCCGTCAAATCCACATCGTCGTGGGGGCCGGCAGCGGGATCGGCAAGGAAGTCGCCCATCGCCTCGTTAAAGAAGGCGCGCACATTGTTTGTGTCGATTTGAACCAAGCTGCCGCCGAAGCCACGGCCAAAGAGATCACCGACAAATATGGCGTCGGGATCGGCGTAGCCGGCAGCGGGATCAGCGGGTGCGGACCGGCCATTGGCCTTAGTGCCAACGTGACCGATCGCGCCAGCATCCGCGCCATGTTGGATCAAGTCGCCCTCGCCTATGGCGGCTTCGATTCCATCGAAGTCACCGCCGGAATTTTTGTCCCTAGCGACACCAGTGGCCACATCCCCGACGAGAAGTGGGCTCTGACCTTTGGCATCAATGTGACCGGAAGTTACCTCGTGGCCGACGAAGCCGCCCAGACCTGGAAAGCCCAAGGCCTCAAGGGCAACCTCGTCCTCACCACCAGCGCCAATGCCACTGTAGCCAAAAAAGGCAGCCTCGCCTACGACACCAGCAAAGCGGCCGCCAATCACCTCGTCCGCGAACTCGCCATCGAGCTCTCACCCTTGATCCGGGTCAATGGCGTCGCCCCTGCCACCGTGGTGCAAGGCAGCGCCATGTTCCCGCGCGATCGCGTGATCGGGTCCCTCGCCAAATACAATATTCCCTACACCGAGGATGAAGAGACCGCGTCCTTAGTCACCAAATTGGCCCAATTCTACGCCGATCGGACCCTGACCAAGAGCCCGATCACGCCGGCCGATCAAGCCGAAGCGTATTTCCTCCTCGTGACCAAGCGCCTCAGCAAGACCACCGGCCAGATCATCGCCGTGGACGGCGGACTGCACGAAGCCTTCCTCCGCTAAGCGCTTCTCTACTCCCAATACCCGGTCTTCCAATACGTGTGAGCGCCAATCGTGAGGACAGCGGCGTTGATCCAGAGGAGTCCGGGTTTGGGACGGTCCACCCAGGTGCCGCGAACCCAGTCCCAGTCTCGACCCGTCCAACCCCAATAGCCATGGACCCAATAGGGATCGGAAAATTCCGGCGGCGGGGTCTCGTTGGTACCTTCAAAATACGTTCCGTAGGGATCTTCCGTCGGCCGGGGCGTTGGCACGACAATCTCTTGCGGTTGATAAACCGGGCCACCGGGATGAAGGGCATCAAACACCACCGGACGGGAGGAATTTGATCCCGTCGCGCATCCCGCAAGGAGGCTAGCGACAGCAAGGGCGCAGAAAATTATTCTCATCAATTGGGGCAAAGGACACGGCTACCCAACCAGATCCCTGCCCGGGACTCAAGGGGCACCGAAAATTTTCTCGCCGACGCCGATTGTGTGGTCCTGATTAAAGACCTTCCGCTGAAAGGTGCGCAAGTCCTCAAAGGAGGAACCAAAACCAAACCGATTCGTCTCGGCGTCGGAGACCACGAGATTTCCTGCAAAATCGAAGGGATGTCCATTGGCCTGGAAGCTTCTCGATCAACGCCCAATCTTGATGACGGAGACGTCGTCATCGAACTCCTCGCCGACCTGGATGGAACGGACCGCGGAGATAATATCCTTGGCCGAGGGCGATTCCCGGAGCGTTTCGATGAATTGGTCGTAGGTTCCCATCGTATTATCTGGCAGACGGACTTCGTAAATTCCGTCGCTGAAGACATAGAGCTGGGACCCGGTAGGAAAGTGAGTTTCTCCGGTCTCGTAGTTGGGTTTTTCAAAGCATCCTGTCGGCAACCCGGGCGCGCCCAACGTCTCGATTTCGCCGTCAGGCCGGACGATGACTGCGGGCGGATGACCGGCAGCGCAGAAACGAAGCTGACCGGTGGACGACTCCAAAACACCATACCATGTGGTGAAATAGAGGCCGCCATTGTTTTCCATCGGAAACATCCGATTGAGGGCCCGGAGCACGCTGGCAGGCTCCAAAAAGTCGGTGTTGGACAGAGCCTGGGTTCGCAACACATTCATGGCGGAAACCGAGAGAAGCGCGGATCCGACCCCGTGGCCACAAACATCCAGGAGGTAAATCGCGAAATGGTCCGAGTCCACCCAATGGTACCCGAAGCTATCCCCGCCGAGGGTGGAAGAGGGCAGAAATTCCCAACTGGTCTGGACCGGCACTTCAATATCCCCAGGCAAAAGTGAGGTAACGTAGGCCAGGGCTTCGTCGAGTTGCTGAGTGACCAGCTTTTGGCTTTCGAGCAGAGCGTCCTTGGTTTTGAGCAAATCTTCTTGCATCCGGATAACGTCCCCAAGATGGAGTTCACGTTCCGCAATCGCGCCCAGTTGCTTGAGAATGGTCAACTCCTCTTCACCGAATTCCCGCGGTTTGGTGTCCATCAAGCAAAGGGTCCCGATATTATACCCCCCCGGCCCCCGCAGCGGGAGGCCGGCATAGAAACGGGCGAAGGGCGCACCGGTGACCTGCGGATTATCCGCAAAACGCTCATCCTTGAGAGTGTCGGCGATGATGAGGGGTTCCGTTTCGAGGATCGCGTGTCCGCAAAAGGAGGTTTCTCGACTGCTCTCGCAGAAATCCAATCCCATCCGGGATTTGAGAAATTGGGTCGTTTCATCCACCAGAGAGATATAGGAGATCGGGAGATGGAAAATCGTCGTGGCCAACCGGGTGACGGAATCAAAGCGCTCTTCGGGAGGCGTGTCCACCAGCCCGAGCGAGCGCAGGCTGGCTAGACGTTCCGATTCGTTTTCAGGGGTCGCCGGAGCAATCATATTGCGGCCAAGCTAGGCAGAAAAACCGACAATGCAATCCCGCTCCACGCCCCCGCGACTCATCGCGATGCGGAAACGGGGACCACGGCCACCCGGGAACCAGGTTGGCGTTTCACATACCGGCGAGAGGCGTCGATGTCACGATCCCGCCGCAACACCCGCAAAAGCCCCAGAGCCATGCAAATCAAGACGAAGGCAAACGGCAAACCAGTAGAAATACTGGCCGTCTGCAAGGCGGTCAAACCCCCGGTAATGAGCAAGGCGGCGGCAACCACTCCTTCGAGCAAAGCCCAGAAAATGCGCTGTCCAACCGGCGGGTTGGGGTTGCCGCCCGAGGTGATCGTATCGATGACGAGCGAACCGGAATCCGAGGAAGTGACAAAAAACAACCCGATCACCGCAATGGTGACGATGCCGGAAAACGTCGAAAAGGGGAGTTTTTCCAAGAAGACAAACAGCGCGGTGGGAACACTGGCCTTCACCGCTTCGCTGATGCTGTGGTCGCCGGCCAGCTCGAACTGCAGGGCGCTGGAGCCAAAAACAGTCAGCCACAAAAACGTGAAAGCGGTCGGAACAAACAAAACCCCGAGGATAAATTCCCGAATGGTGCGACCCCGCGAGATCCGGGCAATGAACATGCCCACAAAGGGGGCCCAGGCAATCCACCACGCCCAATAGAACGCGGTCCATGAAGCCTGCCAACCCGTGTGAAGGTAGGTATCCGTCCAGGTGCTCAAGCGGACGAGTTGGGCGACATAGTTTCCCGTGTTTTGAATCAGTCCATTAAGAATTGTGATGGTCGGCCCCACGCAGAGCACGAAAACAAGGAGACAGGCTGCCAGAATAATATTCCATTCGCTCAGGCGGCGAATGCCATGATCCAATCCCAGCACAACCGAAAGTGTGGCAATCCCGGTGATGATGGCGATGAGCACCAACTGGGTACTAAGGCCATTGCCAACAAAGTTCATGTGTTCGAGCCCGGCAGCAATTTGCATGACCCCAAACCCGAGGGAGGTGGCCACGCCGAACATGGTGGCCAAAACGGCCAAAGTATCAATGAGATCGCCGAGGCGGCCCCGAATTTTCAAACCAATCAAAGGCGCAAACGCGGATCGAACGGTGAGGGGAAATCCGTGGCGATAAGAAAAATACCCCAGCGCCAATCCCGAGATGGCATAGATCCCCCAAGCGTGCAGACCCCAATGGAAATAGGTGTACATCATGGCCCGTGAAGCCGCGACGGCCGTGCCGCCCTCCACGATCGGGGGGTTGTCGAAATGACTGATTGGCTCCGCCACGCTCCAAAAGATGAGCCCAATCCCCATCCCCGCGCTGAACAACATGGCCAGCCAGGCAATGGTGCCAAACTCCGGGCGATCGTGAGGCTTCCCAATCCGCATGTTGCCATACGGACCGACAAGGAGAAGAAGGGCAAAGCCCAACATGCCATTCACGACCAGAATCAGAAACCAACTGGTGTTGTGAATGATCCATTGCTGGGTCACCTTGAAGATCCCTTCCATCTCGGCGTGAAAGACGCCGGACAAAGCGACGAAGAGAAGAATCAATCCAGCCGACCCCCAAAACACCACAGGGGTTTTGGTATAGAACGCCGGCCGCGGCGGTGCCACCATCGGGTTCTTCACGCTGGCTTTTTAAAATGGAGAATTCCCCAATTGAGCCGCTGGGCCCGGGAGGCCTCGACCCAATGACGAAGCCCAGCCAACATCCTTACGATGTAGTCCGCAGACACCCGTCCGTCAAAGTCCGCGCTCCGCGCTTCGAGGTCATCGTGGACCTGTTGGTAGTGGCGACGCAATTGATCAGGCATCTCGTTGACGCCAAGCAATTCCCAACCGAGTTTATCCGCATAGATTTTATAATCATCGATCGATCCCAGGGAATCGAGTTGCAGCCGGGAAAGCACCGGCGCAAGATCCCGGGGCGGCACGCCGCCGCGTTGCATGGGATCGGTGAAAACCCATTCCCCGCCCGGAGCCAAGACGCGATCCACCTCATGGAAGACCTTTTCCCGGTCGCCGCTGTGGAGAATGGCATCCTGGGTCCAGACCACATCGAAGGATGCATCGGGACAGGGGATGTCCTCAAAGGATCCGTCGAGGACGGTGATTTTTTCGGCCAATCCCGCGTCGCTATTGAGCGTCCGATTCCGTTCGTTCTGAATCTCACTCAAATTCACGCAGGTGACCGTGGCCCCCAAAGTCTGGGCCAGATACCGGGCCGAGCCCCCATATCCACTTCCGAGATCAAGGATCCGGGTCGAAACCTCGCGGTGATGCAGGACGCGCGCCATCGTTTCCACCGTTCGGCGACTGGCCTCGCGGATGGTGTCGTTTTCGCCCTCGTAAACGCCGATATGGATATCCTCTCCACCCCAAACTTCAAAGTAGAAGGTGTCGGCGTCCGTGCTGTTGTAATACTCCCGGGTCCGGGAGCGGGTTTCCGTCATTGTGCTCACGAGACAACCCCCTCCGTCTCGTCTTCACCCTCGACCTCATCGGCCAAGTATTCTTTTTCGGCGATGTGGACGTAAAAATCGGGTTTTTCCTGATGATAAGTCTCTTTGAAATCGCCAAAGGTTTTCACTCGCTGAAACCCGACTTCTTTCATGAGTTTTTTCACATATTCCATCCGAAGCGGGAACATATTGAGATGAAAGACCGAGCCGTCCTGGAATTCGTATTTGAAGCGGGCCAGCCCTTCATCGACGTACTCGGGTTCGGCGCGAACATTGTCGCCGCAGTAGTAGTAGACGTGCTTGGACGAAAATCCGTCGTCCATGATGCTGTCGTAGTTGCGCTGATCGAGGATGAGGACCCCATCGTGACGAAGAGCGGCGTAAAATTCTGCCAAGGCCTTGCGCCGGTCACGCTCGGAAAAAAGATGGGTGAAGGAATTTCCCAGGCAAATGATGGCATCGAATTTCTCGTGCACGCTGCGGTTCAGCCAGCGCCAGTCCGCATGGTTGGTGCGAAGAATGTGACCGTGGCGGCGGGCATTAGTAAACGCTTTCGTCAACATATCCATCGAGCCATCGGCACTGACCACTTCGAATCCCTCTTCGAGGAGACGAACGGAATGAAACCCGGTGCCGGAAGCCACATCGAGGATCTTGCGGGCGCCGCGCTTTTTTAGTTCGCGAATGAAGAAGTCGCCTTCGCTTTCGCGTCGGGCCTTCCAATCGATCAGTTGGTCCCATTTCTCAACGAAAGTGTGGACGTATTCATCTTTATATTGGGCGGTTTCCCGCACCTCAAGTGGCTTATCGCCGTAGTCTTGGGCGGTGGTGTTTTCAGTCATGAATGGATAGGTAGTCAGGCAAGTGCACGCGCCGACAAAGGGCACGGCGTGGGTGAATTGGCCGCGAAATCCAATGGGATTCACGGCGCGGGACGGGTTAGAAACCGGGGGGAAAAATACGGATGGAAGGCCGCCTAGGGATCAAGCAATCCCATGAACTGGAGGCCCTTTGAGGCAACCTCGTAAGCGGGCACATGTCCGCCGCAGGAAAGGTTGCACAGAAAAGTCATCCCACCCAACTTGGGCCCTAGTGGTGTCATTGCAAGGTTTTTCCCGGTTGAGGGAGGTGGGGGAAAGGAGAAGATGGAGTTAGCTCCCTCGTCACCAGCCCGCCATCCACCAGAAAAAGGCGGCCAGGAGAATGATGGTCGTGACGATCCAAAGCGGATGCAGGGACGGTTTACGTTGACCGGAGCCAAACTCCCGTTCGACAAATTCGTCATAGTCGAAGCTTTCCTCATCTTCCCCATCTTCCCGCCAGCCTGAATTCTCATCGGCGCCACAATCCGGACAGGCCAAAGCGCGGGGAGGAACTTCCTCGCCGCAAATCGGACAGGTTTCAGGAGGTTGGAAGCGGGGAGGTCGCGGGGACGGACTCATGAATGAACCCGTGCTTATTTCTTGGCCGTTTTGGCGGTGTACAGGGCCACCAACGCAGCCCCGATGCCTTGGGAAAGTTCGCCCAAGCTGGCTGGCACGATCTTGAGTGAACGGCGTTGCACGGGATAGAGCCAGGGTTCGGCGGAGGCGTGAATGGTATCCAGGTAGTGTTGGCGGAACTTCTTTGTGGTGGAATTCGGATCGATCAATCCCCCGCCAATGACGACATACTCGGCGTCAAGAGCCACCGAAAGATTGGCCACATGGAGCCCCAGCGCCTTGGCCTGAAAATCAAAGATCTCCGAGGCGAGACGATCACCCTCCTGCGCGCGAGTGCGAAGGGAAAGGGCCTTTTCCTTGGCAGGAGCCGTGGAATGGGCCAGTTCGTGGTCAGGGTATTTGGGCATCAAATAGTCGAGGTATTGCGGCAGGCCGGAGATGGTGGTGTAGGCTTCGAAGCAACCCCAACTCCGCCCGCAACCGCAAACAAAAGGCGGCAGCCCGAGGAGGTGCAAGGGCGCAGGCATGTGGCCGGCCTCCATGCCGTTGAGGGTGTCTCCGTTGAGAGGCAATCCGCGCGGATCCACATAGGCACAGCCCAAACCGGAGCCGGGTGCGAGCATGATGATGGAAGCATGACCGTCCCCACGGATCTTGGCGGCTTCGGCCACCCCGCCATAATTCCCGTCGTTGCCGGTTACCAGCGGGAGCGCCCGACCGGCGGCCCGGGCCAGAGCGTCCGAGTAATCGGCATGGAAATCCCAACCGGCAAAAGATGGAGGCAAATTGGCCGCGCGATCGAGCACGCCATAACTTTGATAGGGTCCCGGTATAGCCAGTCCGACCCCGCGAACTTGCTTCCAAGAGAGTTTGTGGTCCTGAAGGAATTTCTCTGCGCCCGCAAGCCACCCCTTGACCACAGCCTCGGTCCCGAGGTGGGAGTTGGTCGAATTTTGGGCGAGTTCGAGCGAAATGGGAGTGCCGTCGGCAAAGACGCCCGCTGTCTTTGCGGTGGTGGCTCCGCTGTCCGTTCCGAGGTAGATGTCTTTCATAGAATTCTAAGATGCAAAGGCGTGATTTAGCGTCTTTCACGCCGCTTGGCGAACCGCAATTTCACCCCGGCAACGACATCGTGATTGTTTTGGGTGGCTGCGGTGTCGGGAGGAGAAAGTGTCGCTTTCTCAGGGAGAACGCAGTCCCTTGGCAAATATCGGGGAGGAAATGATGTGATAGCCCACCGGGGCAAGCCTCCAGTTCCAGGCGAATTCTCCTCCCTCATTCATTTCGCCCATCACGGGCTGAACCGGCGCGTCTCTAAAATCCGAAATTTGTAGATCTCATTGAGACAATCGTCGTCAGGATCTACCGCATTGCTCGTCAACCGGGAGTCGTCGAGATCGAGGTAACGCTCAAGCAACACAGACCCCCGGTATTCGGCCCGCGGAACAAAGTCCGCTCCACTGGCAGGAGCAGCGTCCGATTTGGGAATCGTTTGGACCCGCATATGAAGCCGATAGGTGTTGGATTGAGTCGTCAGCTTTGGATAAAGTTCCGCATAGGGTTTCTCCCGGGAGTTGTCTCCGGTCAGGCGGTGCTTGGACCAATAACCACCGACACCAAGGTTGCTTACTCCGGCGAGAGTTTCCCCTTGGGGAACAAGAAAAAGACTGCAGATCTCCGTCGCCGAACCGAAAATCTCATTATTGGCAAACCGGGTTTCGAATTGTTTCAAAGTCTCGTCGACATCAACCGAAAAACGCATGTTAGGCGTCGCCGCATTGGTAGTGTTTTTATAGGTCGCACTCGCAGTATCAGGAATGGCAAAAACCTTAAGCGCTTCCAATACCGCATACCAAGCACTTGCCCGTCGAATGTAGGAAAATGGGGCAATGGCATAGTTCATGTTGATTTTGCCATCCGTGGAAGCCGGACCGCTCATTGAATAGGGTTCGACGACCGGCATGCGGAACAGATCGAGAAGAAGGTGGTCGGGTGGGTCGTTGAATCCACGATGCCCCGGATCGCTTGGATTCGGACAGAACAGCAGTGTTCTCCAGGGGACATTGGCTTTCACTCCGGTTGGCAGGGAGCCAAACATGACCGCAGATGGAACTTGGCGCAGGGGCGAAAATAGTCCGTCCGCAGTTTCCCACTTCATTCGACTGTAGGGAATTTCTGTGTTGCTCGCCGAATCGGAACCTTCATCTGGCTTATTGAGAAAGGAACCATCAGGAAAATTCCCAATACCATTGTCGAAGTCACCACTCCAGCCCTGAGCGCGAAGATCAGTAATTCGGGAGGGAATATCCGGACCGGAGGTATAATTGAATGCTTTCGTCGAGACTTTCGTAACATCGCCAAAATTCAGTTGTTGGGTCGTTCCGCTGACCGAATACGACAAACCTGCAACATAGCTTCCGGCAGTGCCACCCTGCCAAAGAAACGAACGGCTGTCTGTCCCACGCATACTGTGGGCAAATCGTTTGCTGATATCGTCGTAATCCTCATGTCTCTCAAAATCAGAAAACGGCGCTGCGAGGCCAGTTTCCGCCATCAGTGCCAACCGAGCATCACCATGACTGAGTTCTACACTGCGAAGAATGTCCCCTCCGATTGGCATATAACTCGGATTGGTTGCTCGTGCATACCACCAAGCCTGGGGGAGCCCAGGAAAATCAGAATCCTCCTCCTTCGGATCAACAGTCGGCAAAACCATAGCCGCGAAAGCCGGAAAATCCAGTTGGTAGGTTTGGACGACCTGCCCCGCGACTCGAATATCGATTATCACTGATCCAGACAAGACAGAGAACGTTGTGCTCGACCCCACTGGAATATTGGTGCTGTAGAATGGCGTGGCATTGGAATTTCCCAGCCACTGAACGACTCTTGCCAGCGGCCACAAGGAGCCATCATAGCCCCCGGGCGAGGAACCAGTGGCAGAACGTGCAAAGGGAGCATAGTCAATACTGGTGGTCGTTCCTCCCGGAAAGCCGCCAATATTGGGTTCCCCGTCAACGAAAAAGCTCATAGTGGCATTACGAATTCGAAACGTCACATCTTTGGCCTGCCAAGGCATGAACCCATGCATCGGCGTGGTGGTCTTGAGTATCAGAGCGGCTTGGAGCTGCCTTGTGTTACTCCCACTTTCCACCATTTTGGGATTCTCAAGGTGCTGAACAAACCAGAGACCGCCACCCGTAATCGCTGGAAATCGTCCACCACCCCGGGTCGATCCAATCTGGATCGGCACCACGAAGCCTGCCCCAGCCTGCGCCGGAATGTCTCCAATAGCGTTAAACGCCCCCTCCATATCCGGGGTATAACTCTCAAACGCCGCCGCCTTCCCCTCATAGGTTTCGTTCAAGTTGGTGCAACGAATGTAGTCAAAAATCTCGGTCAGAATCTGGTCTCGATCTGTCCCGTATTTATCCAGAAATGTCGTACCACCAAAACCGGGAACCTGCGCTGCGGTCATCCTTTGCAGGTAGGAATAAAGCTGTTGGTTGCGGGGAAAATTATCGTAGTCCTGCACGGTACTAAGGGGAAATTCCCGCACGAAATAATACGCCTTCCCGCCAATAGTGGAGCAAAAGGCGATCAAATTATCGAAGGCCGTGCGTCGGGTTGCTAAGTTGCTGGACGAGACAGGCCAAATTGAAACACGCGGTTGACCAAACAGATTCAATTCGGGAGCCCGGCTACTGGAGGTCAGAAAGAATTTGAGGCTCTCCACCTGAGCGGCACCGGCGGCATTGCGACTCCCAGAGGGAGTGCTCTTGAAAAGCAATTCGTCATTGGTCACGTAGAGCCGATCCTCCTTGTTGGTCAGCAAGGAGGTCCGGGCTACGGTGATACTTTTGGCACCATCTTCGGATCCTCCCCAGCGGTAGCGCGGGGTCAGGTCATAAAAACCGGAATTCCCTAAGGCTCCCAAATCGCCTAGAATCGGTCGAAGCGACACCATGGCCGGGTGACCCGGATATCGTTGATACTCGTTCTGTGCGGGCTGATTCCACGCCAACCGGCCCTCACCCGAAGAGGTGACTCCTGAAGAAGAACCCCTCGGCGTGTCCCAAGCCGAGGCCGCCGTGGTAGGCGATGCTGTATTGAGATTCACTTTGGAAGTCTCGTCATCAGTCCAAAAGGCAATCCGACCGATAAGCGGGTTGGTATCACGGTCGATCCTTGCATCCCCAAGCTGGCAAAGGGTGCCATCTTCCAAGACATAGATCCATCGCACCGGCATGGGGCCGGAGTTGGCGCTGGCTCCGCTGGCCACAGGGGCTGCGGCTCCAATCGAAAACCCATTCGCGATTCCGGTGGCACCGGGATTGGCGGCAGCAGCACCCGGATCCATAATTGGATAGCGGGACGTTCCAGCATCCCTCACCGGCTCATTAAGATCAGTGAATTCCGTGGGCCGCGAAAACCAAGTCGCAGGCACATCCGCTGCGAGATTGGCATTGTTGGTCATCATGGTTTCAGAGGAATAGAGCTTAAAAATGGATGCCGCGGCTGTGCCGGTTCCATAAACTCGGATCGCTCCGGGCTGACTGGCCCAGGTTGAACGCTGCGCCAATGGGGTGGCGGTGGTTTGGTTGGTCGTGGTTGCATCCCAGATCTGGGCCTGGACCAAATTCACGGCCATGTCGGAAAAGGAGCGAATCTGGGCGACCTGGCTATAAGCCACCGTTGATTGGAGGCTGCTAGAGCTGCGCTCCAACATAACGATGACCATGAGGGCGGAAAGCACCAACACCCCGAGGACAAGGATGAGCGCATAACCCCGGGTGCTGTGCCGGCCCCTAAGAGCTCGATTCTGAAGATGACAAAGCCTGGGTTTCACGGATTTTAAGGTTGATACGGCACGACGCGCGCCGTGATCGGGTCAATGGTCAGGGTAATAAAATTTTTGCTTGGTTCGGTGCTGAGCAAGTGAGGATAAATGGTAAGAAACCAATTACTGGAAGCCCCAAGAGAGGTCCGACCGGAGGGGCGAAGTCTGAACTCCTTGCTAACAAGGCTCTTTCCGCGAACGCTTGTATTGGTAGTCGGAAGCTGCATCACCGACGACCATGCCGGCATTGTGGCGACGCTCATTCCGACAGGAAGATAGACTGGCTTGGCCGCGGCCGTCCGGGTTCCATCCGGGTTTAAAAAATCTAAGTTGAGGGCATTATAATGCTCTTCTCCGCCGGAATCGGCCGTCTGGCAAAGGCTAATGACAACCGGGAGGTTGCGGGTACTGCTCAATTGCCGGGCCAGATCGAGACGATCTTGGATACGAGCCGCCGCCTGACTGATATGCATAGCACGCTGCGTGCTTGAGATCTGCGGAATGGTCATCACCCCGAGGACAACGATGATGGCGATCACGACCAACAGCTCGATGAGGCTGAAGGCTTCCGTTCGACCGCGGGCGAGCTTCCATGCCCCATTCGGCATCGGCTTGGTTCCCCATGTGGAATCGACACTCATAGCTTCGTATTTCCGGAAGACACTGCCACCTCGGTAGTGAAGACCTCGTAGTTTAATTTGGGAGTAAACTGGCCCAGGTGATTCTCCAATTCAACCCGATCATCGGCAAACTTGGCCGGGTCCTGAAACAGCGTGGTCGGAATGAGGGTCGGGGGAGTGGCCGTGTTTCCCAGAGAAGCCGCGCTTTTTTCGTCTATGGCAACCATCAACACCCGCATGACGGAAGGGAGTCGATGGGTGGTATCGGGAGTCGTCTGGTCCCGACTGTTCCAGAGGTAGGTGATCGGAGCCGTCCCGCTCGGAGGAAGAGGAAGTAAAACCAAGGCGATGACATTCTCGGCGACCACCCGGCAGTTTTTCATGCTCCCCACGTCGCCACTAAACCATTCCGTGGTTTTGAAGCTGGTATTTGCGGTCGGAATACCACTGGAATCTATCGTCCGCGCATATACGCTCATTTCCTCCCGGGGTTGGAGAAACTGGAAAAGCCGGAACCGATACCGGCTTGGGGTCAAGGTCGCCAGAATCGCGGGGCGGTCCGGCGAGTCACCGTAGGCAATAAAGTACCCCACCGCAGACAGGAGGGCGGATGCGTTCTGCAGGTCGGCGGTTGTCGCCAGCCCCAGGGGCGCCTGGAAAAAGACACCATGACTCAGCGCGGTGCCGGTCTTGGCGATCCCGAGATCGGTCTGGCTTCCCGAAATATAGTGAAGATCGGACCTGAGCTCAAACCCGGTGGGAGAAGTCGGGTTATTATACCCGAGCTGGGAAAGCAAAGTCGCTTTGCTAAGCGTTCGGGTCACCATGTCGAAAGCGGCCCGGGCCGCTTCGAAGGACTGCAATTTGCCGATCGTCCGCGTATAGGTGTTCGAAGTCAGGCTGGCGAGCGAACTAAGCAGGATCAAGAGCATCGAGAGAATCGCAATGGCCACAAGAATCTCAAGGAGCGAAAATGCCTTGCGGGGCCCGTTCGAAACAAGCCGACCGGCCCAGCCAGAACACGTCGCCCTTTCCAACGAAAGCTGAGAATCAGGCAAATCGACTTCCATCATGCGCTACTGAAGGCTGTTATTGAAAATCAAAAAGCAAAACGTCCGTTCGCTGGTCCCCTTCTCGATCGTGATCTGTAATCGACGAAGGCTGGGGCTGACGGAATCCGCCAAGACCACACTCGCTTCATAGATTCCGTTCGTAGCGGTGGCCTCTTCCAACGAGCCACCAAACCACCGCGGACTAAGCGGAACCACCCCGAAGTTGGTGCGGGCCACCTCGTTTTTCAAATTGTTAGCCAAATGGGTGGCGTTCGCCAGATCAAGCGACTCGCGCGAGGATTGCAAAGCCACCGGAACCAATCCTAAAAGAGCCATAAAAGCGAAGGAAAATATCCCGATGGAAATCACGACCTCAATCAGGCTGAAAGCCCGGCGATGGCCGCCGTCCCGTGTATGAAGATTTTTCATACCTCGACCTCCTCAGGCTGGAAGCGCGGCTCGACCGCGGATGGGCGAGCGACCGAGGCCCGAGTCATGGTCCGAATCTCGATCCCGTCGAGGACCCCGGACGGCTGAGACTGGCCGGAAATAAAATTTTGCAGAGTATTCGTCACCCTCAGTTTCATCCGATTTTTTCCGGGCTGGAGACCCTTCCGTAGTGGGAGTTGCCAGGGGGACCAAAGCAAGAACCCCTGCGAGTGATCGTTGACAATCACTTCCACCATGCCGGCGGGTGGCCGGTTGAAAACCAAGAACACGTCTTGAGTCGAATCCTCAGGATCCCAATGAAAGGTCCGCTCGAAATCCATACTCCCGCTGAAATGCGGATACCCACAGTGGCTCCAGTCATCTCCCTTGATCTCGGAGGATGGGAGTTGCAACTCGCCGGTGTTGCCCACTTGAAATTGGCCTCTCAATACCGGCTCCAACCAGAGTCCATCCTTGGCGTCGCTGGCGGTGACTTCCAAGCGAATCCGATTGGTTCCCGATTGAAGATATCCCGACACCTGATGTTGGCTTCCCCCAAAGGCATCGGCCCGGGACTGCCAATCATTGAGGCGCACATCATTGAAAAAGCAGGTCCAACTGCCTTCGACCATACCTTCCTCGAAGCAAAGTGAGAGATCCCCACCAGGCCCCTTCCACGAGAAGGTCGCCTCGTAGACCAGGTGGGATTGAGCCGAGAGGGCCTGCGAGTTGGGAACCGGACCAAAAACAGTGGGCGAAGTCGGGACCGGAGCCAGACGAAGAACATCATAGCCCGAGCCCGGGAGTCGCGACTCTCCATTGCAGGTCCATTCCATTATCCTGAAGGTGTTCTCTTCTGGCGGCCGGATGATCCAATCGCCGGCCAGCTTTAGGCTTTGATGAGCGGGAGCAGGCGGGACCACCCCATCAACCCAGCGACTCTCATAGCCATCCAGAACGGCCTTGTGACCGGCGATGGCAAATCTCCGCCTGGCCGGAGAAAGATTCACACAAAACCAATGCCCTTGAGCATTGCAAGCGGCTCTAACCTCTCCCTCCGGACAATCCAGCGGACCGTCCAGAGCCATCGCATCCGTCGGCGAGAGCGGCCGGATCCGTTGGGCATCCAACCATGCCGTCACCTCCGGAGAAGCCAATTCTCGCCAAACCACGATATTTTTATAGGAAGCACATCCCACCCCGACTGTGCCCGCCTCCACTTGGGCATCCGGGAGTTCGAAATCATCCACCCAGTGAAAACTCAGCCCTTTCTCCAAAAGACTCTGCACCAGATCAATGGCCTTCTGAAAAATACCCCGAGCCTCCTCGCGCCCTTCCTCTGACAGTCCGAACAAGTGGCTCATTGGTCGCACAATCAGCAAGTCCGCAAAGGGCCTTGGTCCGAGGGATTTTGCTGTCTCCGCGACATGCGCACTCCATTCGCCGAGGAAGGGAGACAACGTACTGGGCGAAAGGAAGGTCGGTGGAGCATCATAGCGACGCAGGCCGGCCAGACTGTAAAAACAGCCGTGCGGAACCACGAAATTGATTCCGGAGACCATCAGCCAATCTGCCACACGCTTCACGGTCTGCATGTCCAGCGAGTAGTTGGAACAACCAAAGACTTCACAAAGCGCATGAGAAGATCCCGATTGGGCCGCTGCAGAAACCGCCAACGAGGGGGTAAAACTCAATACCGGATGGAAGCGATCCCCCACCGCCGGAATGATGATGTCACAGCCGGGAATGGAAAACTCCCGAAGGTGGCGCAAAATACTGCCGGCACAATGGCATTCATCCCACCAATCCTCCTCCGGGCTGATGTGGCCGATTAGTCCCAGGTTGTTTTTCGAACACCAAGTCCGGATCGGGACGATCCAGTTTTTGTGAAACTGATCGGATGTGCTTTGCCGATACCTTCTGAGAACGTCTTCATCCTCCCGCTCGGGGAGCAACGACAGGAGAGCCCGGGGATCGTCCTGATAATCCTGCCAGGCGTCCGCGATCATCCGACTCCAGGGCAAATCATTTCGAAACTTCGGCTCGTCCGTAAAAACTCCGAGAATATCAGAACCAAAATCTTCACTGAAGTGCTCCCGGTATCGCTCGTGGGTTTCCTCCAGAAAGGCGGCGGTGGCATCGGGATTGCTCAGATCCACGTAGTTCCCGAAGGGTTCCAGAAAATCCCCCCCCGTGGTCGTGCTGAAAACGACAAGATCCCAGTCTCCAGGAGGAAGTTCATCTTCGAAAACCTGTTCCGGCAAATAGTCGCTTGAGCGTGGACACCCATAGAGGAGCGCGTGCTCGGGCGAATAGTAATATCGACTGTCCCAAGTGGCGGAGGAAATCCAGGTGGTATTCCGCATCCCCACCGAGGAAGTCACCACTTGGGCCTCACGCCATCGCGCAACGTTACTATTTCCAGAAGGGACCAGAAAGGCCTCCAGAATCGGGGCCGTTCCCAAAGGCTGGGTCACCACCCCGCCTCCTTTCAGCGCAAAACGGGCCGTCGATAGATGCTTCTCGGCAAACTCGAAATTCCGCTGGACGACCCGCCCCCCAGCGGCTCCGCTGGGATAGGGAAACTCGTCATAGAGCCAGATCTTCAGACCGACGCGCTTGGCGGCCTCCAGACAACATCTGATGGCGGCAAACCATGATTTGGACAAATACGGGGTACGCAATCCCGGACGAGGATGCAGAATGATGGCGTCGAAACCCGCCTGAGCACACTCGTTGACCATCGCGGTCAGTCGGTCCACATCCAACCGGTCATTGAGCACAAAAAACGGCGCAATATGAGCACCGGGTGGCAAGTTCGGAGCGCGGGGCTTCATCTCGGCAAAAGGCCTAGGTTTCCCCGGGGGATTACTGGCTTGGTTTGGGAGAGTTTTCCGCCTCGGATAGGGCTCAATGCAAAGCACTTCATATTGAATCCAACGAAGGAGAAGTAAGGCTGCATAACCCGATCCATAGATAAATTTATACTTAACAAAGTACTTTTGTCAAATAAATAGCCGTGCCGCGATGGGGGGACCTCCGAATAGGAAGCTCCTTCCAAAGACCAAGAAACAAGGACAACCCTAAAGCCCGTCCTTCTCGACCAGATCTTTGGGAAGCAACAAGGCGTCCGGCGAGACGGCCAAATAGTTGGGGATATTCTCAAAAGAGAGAAACGTTGGGGCGAAGGCCTTGGAGTTGAAAGACCAGACCTGCCCGTCGGTGCCGGCTTCCACCGGAATCGGCTTGGCGGGTTGATTTTGATCGATGACCTGCATGACAGTTCCATCAGGATCCAGCACTTCCATACTATATTCCAGGTGGCCGGACTCGACCGTAAATCGAATCTCCGTGGTTCCTTTGGGCACATAAAAATAGCGCCTCCCAAAATTTCCACTATGATTCATGGGTTCCCCCGGTTCGAGACAGAGAACGGCAGAAACTCCCTCCGGGAGCGTCAGGGTCCAATGCGGATTTTCTCCAGTATATTCCATAAAGTAGACCCCAGGTCCCGGCACCTCGAAGCGAATGTCATATTCGCCCGGCTCGACCGTTTGGTCGGCGACCGCTCCCCCAGCAGAATCTTGGAGAATGATGTCTGCCACTTTATTGGGACTGGCGTTTCTGACATGGAAGGCGATGGGTTCACCCTCTCGGCTCAAGATCGCGTAGCGTTGCGATGCGAGGAAGTTCTGCCTGGCCTCAGGAATCGGCGTTCCTTGGAATGACACGGGAACGAGGAGATCCGCCTCGGTCGCCCGAGCCAGGCCGGAAACTGAAACCAGAGCAAGCAAGCCAATGACAATGATTTTTCGGGACAAAGGGTGCGTTGAGCGCTGTGTGGAGGTTCGTATTTTCATGATTGAGGTTGAATATGGGCCTGACCTGTTTCGACCCGGTTCCGATGCTTGAGGATAGAGGGATATTCGTATTTTTCCAAGCGTCCGGTTTTCGCAAGGGATTCGGAAAGAATACAAAGCCCCCGGTGAAGCATGGCGCAGGGTTTGAGTTGTCCAGGGCCTCCGAATGGCGCTTCGCCTGCGCAGGCGGGATCCAGAAAATGTTCCAAGGTCAATTCTCCCGCGAGGAGAAATTCTTCATCCCCGGTACGCTCATACCCGATGGCCATAATGAGGCCGATCATATTGCGGGCCGTGGGAATTTCCGCGTCTTCAACGGCAGCCCAGACTTCATTTTTCAAAGCTTTCAGCAACTCCTCCAACCACCTTGCGGTTTCGGAATCCCCGGTGATCCGCTGATAGCGATCCATGGCTTCCACCATGGAGGCATATCCAAATCCACAATCGATCATTTGACGTTCCAATGACCGCCCGGCTCGGCCGGCGGAGAGGTTCACCGCCCCGTTGAACACCTGCCGGTCGTATCTGCGGATGAAGAGCGCGAGGGCATCCGCCTCTTCCCGAAATTGCTCAAAGCCGGCCTCCACCAGACTGGCCAGGGAGAGCAAGGCCCATCCAATTTCGCGGTCGAATTTCCAGTTCGCCGAAGCTCCGGAATGGTTGATGGTGAGAATTTTTTCTCCCAGAGCCACCGCCACTTCTCGGGCCTCATCGTCTCCGGTCAGACAGTAATATTCCAGGAGACCCTGGGTCCAAAAGTGACTCGTGATGGCTCCCTTGGTATTGTGGAAATGGGAGTGAAATGGCGACGCCCTATGATGTCCCGGGTCGTCCGAATAGACCACAAAGTCCACCTCGACATTGTGGCGGGCCACCCACCGCAACATCGTGAAATGATCCATTTTACCCGTCCGCATCAGCTCGACGGAAAGACAATGAATGATGTCGTATTCGTTATTGGTCCAGACCGGCTCAACCCCATAGGTAACGGACGAAGGAAAAAGGGCTCCATTGCTGGTCCCGGCGGCAAAGCGTTTAGGAGGTAATCCCGCTTCCGCCACCGGAAAGTATTCGTGACTTCCCGCGCCATAGATGCGCGTGTAGTGCCAATCTGGGGTATCCCCAAGGTCCCACTTCCCAGATGGAGTTTCCAATTGGCAAAAACTGTCGAGCAGACGGTTGATCCGGACATCCTCTCCAGGAACTGCCCGCAAAGCGCGACCAGCTTCAAAACATTGCCGCTCTTCTAAGGTTTCGGGTGAGGGAAGGGCCTTTCCCGGCGCAAAACTTCCCGAGGCAAGATCAAGGAGAGCGTTCGGGGCCGCATCGGAACCCGAGGCAAAAGACAGGAGAACATTTTGCTCCTTGCGGCGCCCCTGCGGCCAGACCAACGAGCTCCCTTCCGGCACCAGACAATAACTCAAATGCTCGCCCTCCGAGACCAGGGCATTGGGTCGGGTTTCGGCAAAATCCAATGCGGTCATGAGCACCGCCGCACTGCGGCCCTGAAGCACAATCCACGGCGGAACATCGCCGACCGCGGGCTGACAATAGGCAGGATAATCGCTGTCATCCTTGAGCATGGCCCGATCCAATATTCTTGGAGAGGCCCCAGCCTCATCGGCAATAATCGTGACCGGGTCGGAATTTTCCACCCTGCGGGGCAGATATTCTGCCGTGTGGAAAGGCTGTAAAAACACCCGCTTCTCATCGGCGCCGAGCTTCCAAAGTCCGGCCAATTCAGCCTTGGAAACCACGAACTCGGGAACCCCAGGAACGCAGTGCCTCAACATCCAGTCCACGCGAATGGCCGGACGGTTCTGCCAGATCTCCACCGTCAATCGATATTCAAGAGCAGGTCGTCCGTCCGGGAAGGAAAGTTGACCCTCCAGTTCGGCCCGGCTTCGCAAGGGCCCGTTCCGAGTCAGGCGCAAACTGCGGCCCGACCCAGCGTCCTCCCGAACCGGCAACCCATCCACCACCAACTCCGGGGAGAGACTCCCGGAACCTCCCTCCCAGGCAATCTGGACCGGGGTTCGAGCGGCGTCACCGGAAAGAGTCACCTCCACCGCCGCATTCTTCAAAGTCAGAACCTGCGCATCCCCGGAACCCAACGATTCTTCCTCGCCACCGTGAACCAGTTCCACCTCAACCCGCTGCTCAGCCGGGGCGAAAAATGACAGCTCCAGCCACTTCGTCCCGCCCGCTGTTTCCGGCAGGAGGGTATGAACCTGGGCAGGATGATGAGTCCCGTCGGGACAAATGATTCTTGCCGACTGAGCCCCGTCCTCTCCGGCGGAAAGCGGAAACGGACACCCCGTCACCACCGGATTTCCCCGCCCGGCCAGATCATTCAAAATCAAAGAAGTTCTCATGGCCTTATTTCCGAGATGACGATTGCAACAGGGGGTGGCAGGCCCCGTCGGCCCGCTCCCGCCATTTCCGTTTTGAAAAATTCGGTCCGTCCGTGGCCAGACCCTGGCTGCTGTAGGCCGCGAGAATAATTTCCACGGCGGCACGACCATCCGAGAGTTTCACTGGAGGTTCGCTCCGCGTCTCGACCGCTTTGAGAAAAGCCGCGGCCTGCTTTTGGTAGGCATCGAAAAACCCGGGAAATATTTTGCAAACCGAGCGAGGCAACTGAAGAGGAAGGCGCTTCCCCGGGCCATCGGGCCGGAAGGTGTCCCGACCACTATCCATGGTCAGGGTGACATTGTTGAAAGTCCGACTGTAGGGGTTGATGACAAAATCCAGCCGACCCTTTTCACCCAAAATCCGCCCCCGGAAAAGACCCTGGCGGCCGACCCGGTAGTTGGCACTCACCGAAATGGTTCCGATGGCATGATTTTCAAATTGGAGCAGGCAATGCGTGTGGTCCTCCGTCACTCTTTTCGGATTCAGGCGCAGAGTCCGAGCCGAAACATCCCGCACCTCGCCCATGAAAAAACGGGCCAGGTCGGTCAGGTGACATCCCAACTCCATAAAAAATCCACCCGATCGATAATCCTCCCAGCACCGCCCCTTAGCTCCAGCAATCAAGAACGTCATTTCAAGGTCGAGATGAAAGGCGTCCCCAATTTTCGGCAGGGTGGAGACAACCTTGCGAATGACCGGATGAAACCGCAGTTGGTGGCCGACCATGACAACCCGCCGACTTCGCCGGGCCACTTTCTCGACCGCATCCAACTCAGGCACAGTCAGGGCGAGCGGTTTTTCGCAAAACACGTCCTTCCCGGCCCGCAAAGCGGCCATCACCTGCTCCGCATGCACCGCCTGCGAACTGGCAATGCAGAGGGCATCGAGGCCTGGATCCGTCACCATCTCCTCGAAGGATGCATAAAACCGTCCCCGGAACTCCTCGGCTAACACTTGAGCGCGACTGGCGGTCCGATTCTGGAAAGCCACCACTTCACAGTTGGGCTCCCGGGAAAAGGCTTCCGCATGGATCCTCCCCATCGCGCCACAGCCGACAATACCAATGCGTGTTTTTGCTTTCATCTCTATTGGCCTGAAATCCCTCGGGGAGTCACCGCAACCGCCTGGTCCGCCGATCGCCGCATGGCCAAAGCCACTTCCAGCGCCTGGACCCCGTCGGCCAAGGTCACCTCAGGAGTGCCGCCGCTCTGCAAAGTCCGGAAAACCGATTTCGCCTGATCTCGCAGAGCCTGGTTTTCCTTGGTCTGAGGATTTTGCCAGGTCTCCACTTTGAAAATTTTCGGCACCTTCTCCGGGCGCAGGAAGGCGACCTCAGTGACGCGGGCATCATCAAAAAAGAGACTCCCCTCTTCGCCCTCGACCCCGCGTTGCCAAAGGTATCTCGGACTGGCCCAACTGATGTCCAGATGCGCAATCATACCGTCATCCATCGTTCCCACAGCGGCCAGGGTATCCTGAAATTTTCCCGGAACCAAGGATCGGGTGGAAGCCACCGCAAAGACCTTCTGAAAATTGCCCCCGATCCAGCGCATGAAATCAATTTCATGAATCCCCAACTCGACAACCGTTCCTCCTCCACGTTGATCGTCCAATCGCCAGGCCGGCGAAAGCTTCGGATTTAGCCAACCCTGTCTTGAGGCCCAGATTTTGACCGGTCGCCCAATGGTTCCCCGTTCGACCAACTGCTTCATCTTCTTCCCAAAAGCCGCAAAGCGACCGCTCTGACCCATAAAAAAGGGCACCTTCGCCCCCGCGACAACTTTTTGGTAGGCCAGATACTCAGGGCGAGTCAGCGCCACCGGCTTTTCACAAAAAATGGCTTTTCCGGCTGCAGCGGCTTGCAAGATCACTTCTTTACGGGCGAAGGGCGGCGTACACACCCAGACGATGTCACAATCTTTGATCAATGCATCCAACGAGGACACCGCCTGGCCATCAAACTTCGCCGCCAACTTCGCAGCAGCCGCTTCATTGGGATCAAAAATCGACAGCCTCCCAACCTCCCGAAGCCGGGACAAGGTGATGGCATGTTCCCAAGCGATCGAGCCGGCTCCAACAATTCCAACGTGATATCTCATAGGTCTAGGTATTTTGATCTCAGAAATGTAAAGTAACGTAAACTTTTACCAACGAGATGACATTTCAGCGCACTTTCTATTCTTCGCAGGGAATTTCAATCAAAAATTACACAAACCGCTTTGCATTTGAGGGACGATGATGATCGTCATTGGCCCGCCAAAGCTGAACATCGCCTGAGCCCTAATGATGCGGTTGCAGAGTTGCCTACCTCCTAAGAAGGACATAGGCTGCGTCTATGAGTACGGTGGATTGAATCTATTTGCGCTTAGGCATTAACGCCCGCAGGCGCATCAAGCTCATCCCAGGTCTCACCAGACCCTGACGCAGGGGCCGAGGCCGGCGCGGCAGAGGACCAACCTCTCCGCCAACAAGGAGTCAATCGGACCTGACTGGGAACCTCGCTTCCGCTCTTGGCTTGCTCTTGCAAAAGGGCGATTCCCGTCACCCCGACTTCCTCCATAGGAAGTTCCACCATGGCCAATCCGGACGTGGCTTCGGGAGAATTTTTCCAATCACAGGCCAGCAGACTCGCGTGCCTAGGGAGATCCAATTCGTATTGCCGCAGGAGGGAAAGCACGGTTGTGCCCGTCGCGGGCTCTGAGGCCACAAAGGCCGTGGGACGATCCGGCAAGGTCAGAAGGGCATTGAGTTCATTCGCCGCTTCCCAGCCCGGCTTCGTCAGGCCGGGACGCTCACCGGTCTGAATAAGAAGCGGATCCGGATCCAAATCCAAGGTCTGGACGGCGCTACGAAATCCATCCCTCAATTCCCGTTGATAGGCAAACCTCATGGTGGCGCCGAGGTAGCCAATGCGACGGTGACCCAAGGCCGCCAACTCGCGGGCCGCCATTTCTCCCGCCATCCGATAATTCACATCCACCGAGCACACCGGCTTCCGGCTGTGATGATCCCCGAGCACGACAAAGGGCTTTCCAAGATCTTCAAAAAAAGTTCGAACCGCCTCATCAACAAAGCCCATGACCAGCCAGCCATCAATGGAACCTTGTCGCACCATGCGCATGAGGCGCTGCATCCCCTCGGCGCCTTCACAATGGAAGAAAACCAAATTTCCACCATGTCGAGCGATCTCGCGATCCGCCCCGGTCAACATCAGCAAATAGGGTTGATCCAGACAGCGATCCGAACCGCTGATGACCACGAATCCCACCTGTTCTGACACCGTGCTCGCGCCACCCTTCCGAGCGCGTCCGAGCGCCAGACGCCTGGCCGCCGGGTTGGGAGCATAGCCGAGCTGCTGCGCGGTGGCATGGACCCGCTTCTGAGTCGAAGCGGCCACCCGGGAACTCCCATTCAAGGCCGAAGACACCGTGGCCACCGAGAGCCGACAGGCCAGAGCCAGATCCGCCAAAGTCACATCGCGAACGTCAGGCACCACGAAATTTTCCCGATCTGGTGCAGATGATTCCATTGAGGTGATTGAGCAATTTTTCCCTGACCTCAAAACAGAGAGCCGGGATATTTTGAGGATCAGCTTTTCGAACGACGCCGGCGAGCCAGCACAACGGTCAGGCCCATCGCTCCCAGAAGGAGGGAGCTTGGTTCAGGGACTTGGCTGAAGGCGATGTTGCTCAACCCGACGTTGACATTGGGTGAGGCATCCAAGCCGGCGACACCGAAAAGCACACTGACACGTTTGACAGAGGCCCGTTGTAGGGAGCAGTTTTTGGAGCATCCGTAAATACCTTAAACGTCAGAACAGTGGCCGACGCCTGCGGCATTGAGGCGGCAAACGCAGCCCCGCAGCGCAGAATCCAAGAGTTTTGAGTTTCCAATTTTTCATGTTCATGAGTTCGGGGAGTTGAGGTCCTGATTATTTATCAAGCCAATATTGAGAAGCGCTTTGTAATTAGGCAAAATTGGGAAAGTTGTCAATGGGAAATTTCCAGGGCCAATTCACGAAGGAGAGGAAAAGGAAGGGCGAGAGGCTGAGAGGGAACGGATGGCGTTGCGATGGTGATTGGCGTTCATAGCATTGAAAAAATCGGTGGTAGTTTTGTGGTGAGGCTTCTTCTGTTTTGAGATCCAGTGCAGGCAGAGGCTGTTGCTGATGCGACGGAACATTCCCATGAAGAGCATGGAGGAGGGTTTGCGCACCCGGCTCAAATCATCAAGATGGCTGACGCCGAGGCGCTGATGGAGCCCGCTTTTAATACCCCAGGAAGCGCGGTTGAGTTTGAGCCATGTCAGGGCATCGAAGAGTTCGGGCGCTCGGCTGGTGAGGAGGAGAACGACCTGCTCGGGTTTGCGCTCTGAGGTGAAGCGATCAAGTTTGGCGGCTTGGGCGGCAAAGGGGAACCCGGTCTGCTCGGGGCTCACGGCAGCAGTGAGAATGTTTCTGATTTCTACCCGTCCCTTGTTGATTTGATAGCTTGCGGCTTGGTTGGAGCCGGAGGTTCGATGGGTGCAAGGCCCGGTGGTTTTTGGATTGCTTGCCGTGCAGGGTGGCCGGTCTTCAGGAAAAAAAATGAGCGGGTGGCGTATCAAGGAATGCTTGGAGGGTGTTGTGGAGGGTGGGTTGGTTTTTTTTGACGGTGAAAAGGTAGTCACGTCCTTGAGATAATGATGCGCGTCGAGAAACCTGCCAGCCGTGAGCTTTTCCTCCTCGCCCACCAGCGGCTGCACCTCAACTTCGCAGAGGTCGAGGTGAGGATTCGGCGATGCGTTGGCAGTGCTTTTCATCGCCAAGAGGTAAAAAAAATCCCCTCTTCTGTTCACCATTATCTTCTATCTCACTCTTATTCAGCCGGTTTTACAACACTGGGCATTGGCCCCTCCCCAAGCTTAACTTTTCCGGAACAAACCCAAACCTCCCCCGCCCAGAGGTCTGCGAATCCGCAGGGTCTCGGATCCGAAAACCCCGCATTTCGTAGAGGCCTCCCGCCGCCAGGCGAGGCAGCTTCAGGACCCACTCGGACTAAAATCGGTATTCCTCGGGCGTCGCAGGCCACTCCATGGTGCCTTCCATCCGCTGCCAGCGCAACACGCGGCGCTCGTCCGGTAGCGTGAGGGTGGTCGCGAGCGTCCACATATCCACGGGTTGCTCGGGGTGGAGTTGAACGTTCTGTTTGTTGAGCCCATCGGGATAGGGAGTGGTAAAGAGACGGATCACTTCGTCGAGCCGGACATTCGGCCCCCACGAGGCAACGGCATCGCGAAGTTTGCTATGGAGTCGATCACAAACCGTCCAGAACTCCTCGTCGGGTGAATCTGCGGGATCGCGTCCGGAGGTTTGGACGGCGAGGTGCCGCATCGCGGCCTGGTGCCTCGCCTGCGGAGACCCGGGGTCGCGGCAGGTCATGCCGCTCACGATACTGCGCCCAAGGGGGTCAGGCTCGAAAACTTCAAAGAAATTGAAGCTACACTTTTCGATCGAAGCAGAGCGCTTTTGGGCGTCGAAGAGCATGAGGTTGGCGCGTCCCCAGAACGGAGTGTAGCGGCGCAGGAAATCGACCGCTCCCGGCACGTTATCACAGTAGTGGAAGAGCATCTCGCACGGTGCGAGCGGGAAGATTTCTCCGGGTTCGTCATCGAAGTGCAGCCCGCTGCCGACCCCCTCGAATCCTATCGGACCATATGGCATCCCGGTGAGCGGTGGGCGGGCTTTCCAGTAGGTGCTCGGATCGTCGAGATTCTTGACGATAATGGCACCATGGTCGGAGTCCGGGATAAAAATCGCACGACATTTCTCCGAGGCAAACCGGGGCGGCACAGCCTCGCGGGCGCGAAAGGCAACAAAGGCACCCAAGCTGCGTCGCAGGGCGAGCGCGGCTTCGTCGATGCCGGTCATCTCGCGGAGATGGCGGTCGGTCGCGCGGATGAATGCGACCCATGGTGGCGACTCCGGGAACTTCACCGCATCCGGCACGCGCTCCATGCGTTCGCGATGAAGGCGCAGCGTTCCTTCGATGAGAGCTTCGCGATCCATCCCCGGGGCATCGCCAAGGACGCGCTCGAGCGGCGCTTCCAATTCAAAATGCGGGTCGGCCCTGATCCGGTCGGCCTCGCGGGCCGCCGTCTCGAAGGGATCGGGAAAAGGCTTCAATAGCATGGCATTGTCGGCTGGTGATTTCGGATTACCTTCGGGGTGAAGATTGACCACTTGTTTCACGGCGTGGCCGTGGCTCCGACCGGCAGAATAATCCCGTAAGCGGAGAGGTTGTAGGCGGGCGGGCCATTCAGGAAGACCAGGAGCTTGCCGCTGCCGCCCGCATGGCCGGTGAGGGACCAGAGCTTGCCGTGCTGAGGCTGACGGAGAGAATGCTGAATGTTCGCACTGGAAAGTTCATGCGTTGGGGAGTAGAGCAAAAAACAGCAGAATCAGGTGTCCTGTCACTGAAATTAAATATTTTTTACTTCACGAGTAAGAAATTGTAAAGCTGACAAGTTCCTCGGCTTTACTGCGTAGATCCACGCGTCGTCGAAACCTTACGCTCAACCAGCCTACCCCATCGAGCAACTGCTTCCATTGACCGTGAAGTCGGCAAAACGTCCGCTCTTCATGAGCTTTGTCGAACGTCTTGGCGTTGATACAGTTTCTTGGTTTCTCCCCTGTTCCAATCTCCTACTGAATTTCGCTGCCATGACTTTAAAATCCAGTTCCGTTAAATGAAAACGTGCTTTATTCCGTGGTATTATGCAAAAAGAGTCCGATCTAGACTTGAAATTGTGCTACGCATGGAAGAGGCTCCGATTTCCATAGCTCTCCTGTATTCTTCCCTCAATTTCCTACTCTCATGATCTTTACTGTCCCCTCTTTATCCCGGCCAGCACCATGCAAAGCGCTTTGCTTTTTTGTTGTAATTTTTTCCGTGGCCGCTGTGAGTCATGCCGCTGACTTGCGCCTGAACGGTCTTTTCGCCGACCACATGGTTCTCCAGCGGGACAAGCCGGTTCCGGTCTGGGGTTGGGCCGAGCCGGGCGAGAAAATTTCCGTGTCCTTTGCGGGCCAGACCAAGTCAACCGAGACGGACGCCAATGGACGCTGGCGGGTCACCCTGGATCCGCTGGCCGTGTCCGCCAGTCCGGTCGACTTGAAGATCACGGGAAAATCGACCTCCTTGGAGGTCCATGACGTCCTCGTGGGTGATGTCTGGCTTTGCGCCGGTGATTTCGGAGTTTTCTATGAGATGTTCAAAGTGGTCGCCGCCGAGGAAGAGATCGCTGCGGCCGCCCACCCCACGTTACGTCTTTTCAAAATCCCCAAAAAGAGCAGCAATGCGCCCTTGGAGAAAACCGACGGCGAGTGGAGGGTCTGCGCCCCTGAAACGGTCACGGATTTCTCGGCTCTGGCCTATTTCTTCGGGCGGGCTCTGCAACGGGACCTCGGCGTTCCCATCGGCTTGATTGACGCGTCTTACCCCTACTCCTATGTGCGCGGATGGACCCCGGCCGAAGGTTTCTTGATCAGCCCGGAACTCGCCACCCCCCGGGAGAAAATGGAGAGCTGGGATCCGACGACCGCGGCCGGAAAAGCCGCTTTCGCCGCCACCCTCAAACTGGTCGAGGACTGGTTGCCCTTGGCGGAAGCAGCCTTTCGCGAAAACAAACCCATCCCTCCCCAGCCTCGCCTGCCCGCAGCCATCCCGGCAGATGACAGCAACTACCGCTCGAATGGCGAGCTCTCGCTCAACTACAATGCCATGATTCATCCCCTGCTGGGATTTTCTCTGCGTGGAATGATCTGGTCCCAGGGAGAAAATGGGTGCCAGGAAGTGGAAAAGCATCGTTTCTACCTCCAAGGCCTCTGGCAAAGCTGGCGGCAGGCCTGGGGGCAGGGGGACTTTCCGATTTACACCGAATTGCTCCCTCGGGTGGGCAAGCCTGACGAAGCACCAGGAGTGGTCGGCCATTTCGGACAGTTGCGCGAGCAGCAGATACTGGCCGTGGACCTCGTGTCCAATACGGCCGCGATCGCCACCTATGATGTCAGCGACTATGTAGCGGATGAGCGAAACCGGCAGGATGCCGGCGAGCGTCTGGCCAGGCTTGCCCTGGCCGGGGAGTACCAGAAAACCCTGGAGAGCAATGGGCCCCGCTATCAAAAACACGAAATCAAAGGCGACACCATCGCGGTGACTTTTGATCATGCGGCTGCCGGCTTGATGGCGGGAAACAAGGAGGGGCTTGCTCCCGTCCAAGAGCGAAAGGACGGAAAAATCGTCGGTTTTATCGTGGCGGGAGAGGACCAAAAGTGGCATCCCGCCGAGGCGCGAGCGGAAGGCAACACGGTCATCGTTCGCAGTGACAAGGTCCCCTCCCCGGTGGCGGTCCGCTACGCCTTCGCTGACGACCCGGGAAAGGCCAACCTCTACAATCACGAGGGGCTACCCGCCCTTCCCTTTCGCACCGACGGATCGAGTCCACCGCAGGCCCTTCTCCGTCCTCTCAACCTTCCTGTGCTCGCATCCCTCTCTATTAATACCTTATGAAAAGCCACTCCCATCTCCTTCGCCCCGGCATCCGAGGGATGTTCGCTTTTCCTTCGCTCCAGCGAAGGGGGCTCATCGCGCTGGCCGCCTTCTCTTTAGGTGTCTTCTCTGCCTCGGCCGAACTCAAGTTGGCCAGTGTCTTCGGTGACAATATGGTCCTCCAGCGAGATGCGTCCTTGCCGGTCTGGGGGACCGCAGAGCCAGGTGAGAAAATCCACATTGGTTTTGGGGGCCAAGAAGCCACCGCCACCGCCGATTCCGACGGCCACTGGAAGGCGACCCTCAAACCGCTCACCGCTTCCGCCGAAGGCCGCAGCATGACCGTGACGTCACAACCCGGCAACGGGCAACAGGAAGTCACCAATATTTTGGTTGGCGATGTCTGGCTCTGTGGCGGTCAATCGAATATGGGATTGTATCTCAACGAGTCCTTCGACGCCGAAGCCGCCATCGCCGCCGCCAATCGACCCGAGATCCGTCTCTTGGCCGTCCCGCCTGTCCGGGCGGCCGTTCCCGCCGAGGCTCTGGCCGGAGGAAATTGGCAAATTTGTGGGCCGGAAACTGCGGCTGGCTTTGCCGCGGTTGCCTATCATTTTGGCCGGATACTCCATGAAAAAGTGGGCGTCCCGATCGGGCTAATCGAATTTGATCGAGGAGCCACCGGCATCGAAGGATGGGTTCCGCTCGCCGGCCTAGCTGCCATGCCTGAAAAACTGACCCAAGAACTGTACCAAAGCGCCGCCAGTTGGGACCCAAACCACGAAATCGGCAAGCAGGCTTTCGTCAGTTCCTTAGAGGAAATTCGCAAATGGGTTCCAGCCGCGCAGGCCGCTCTGACCGCCGGAACCGCCTTCCCGCCCGAGCCCTTGGTGCCCGCGCCTTCCCCCACGGTGCCCGGACCAAGCGAACTCTATAACGGGACCGTCAATCCCCTCGTCCCCTTTGCCATCAAGGGGGCCATTTGGTATCAGGGGGAATCCAATCCGGGTGAAGGCCCGGACTACGAATTAAAAATGACGGCGATGGTCCGCGGATGGCGAGAGGTCTGGGGGCAGGGCGATTTCCCCTTTTACTGGGTTCAACTCGCCAATGAAGGCAACCCGGCCCGAACCCCCGATGAAGACGTCGCCTCACGCTATGTTCCGGTTCGTGAAGCGCAGCGGCGCGTGCTGAAGGAACCCGAGACCGGGATGGTGGTCGCCATTGATTTGGGAGAAGACGCCAACGGACACCCCCGCAATAAGAAGGAAGTCGGCGAGCGTCTGGCCCTCTGGGCCTTGGCCAAAGACTATGACCAACCCGCCCCGTTCAGCGGCCCTCTTTACAAGAAACATCAAATCAAAGGCGATCGCATCATTGTCTCATTTGATCATGTCGGCGGTGGGCTTATGGTCGGGAACAAGGAAGGCCCTGACGGCAGGTCTCCGGTCCGCGAGACGCCTGATGCGCCCCTGGGACACTTCTCCGTCTGCGGCGAAGACAAGGTCTGGTACTGGGCCGAAGCCAGGATCATCGGTGATACGGTCGAGGTGAGAAGTGCAAACGTTGCGGCTCCCAAACAAATCCGCTACGCCTACACCATGAATCCCAAGGGCCCTAAGCTTTACAACCGGGATGGCCTTCCGGCCTCCCCGTTCAGCAGCACATGGTAAACCCAAAACAAAAGCCCCCCATGAATCGAGAGCCGACAAGCTATCCGGATTCCTCTCCCTTACTCGGCAATATCCCTGCCCTTAGGGAACGCGCTGAGCGGGATGGCTTTCTCTATTTCCGGAATTTCCTGCCCAGAGAGGAGATCCTCGCTCTCCGGGTCTTGATGCTCGCCGTGGTGGAACGCCACGGCTGGCGCGAACCGGGTCAGGACTGCCACGGAGCCCGGATCAACCTCGCGGCCATTAATAAGGTTCCGGAAAACGAGATGCGTCTGGACATCGGAGTCAGCGTGGCCGCTTACCACGACGCCCAGCGAATCGAAATGCTCCACAAACTCCCCCATCACCCCCGCCTTCTCGGCTTCTATCGGGACTTTTTTGGCGAAGACGCCTTTGTCCATCCTCGGCACATCGCCAGGATGGTCACCGGACATCAGGCCATGATTCCCACCCCTCCGCACCAGGATTTCCCTCTCATCCAAGGAACAACAAACACCTGGACTTGTTGGTTTCCCATTGGTGATTGCCCGAGAGAACATGGTGGGCTCAGTATCCTAAGAGGTTCTCACAAGAATGGAGTGATCCCGGTCAGAGAAACCCGGGGAGCAGGAGGCATAGCCGCCCAATTATGCCCCGCCGAAAACGACTGGGTGGAAGGTGATTTCTCTGCCGGAGACATTCTCACCTTTCCCAGTCACACCGTGCACAAGGCCCTTCGCTGCCAGGACAAGGAACTCATTCGTCTGTCTCTGGACATCCGTTTTCAGTCCGTCAACGAACCCATCGAGGAACGCTCCCTCCTGCCACACTGTGATCTCAGTTGGGATGAAATCTACTCCGGTTGGGAGAATGAAGAGCTGCAGTACTATTGGCGAAAATACCCCTTGGGCATAGCGCCCTGGGACGACAGCCACCTCCAACCCAAACGGCGGATTTGCTAGCCTGACAACCCGGCATCAAATGAACTATATCAACCTTCGACCAAAGCAAAATATGCTTCCGCAGAATATGGAGAGGAAGGGTGTGGGTGCGATTGCCTTAAGGTGGCACCCACGTTAGCCGGGGCTTGCTCTCCGAGCAGACCGCAATCGGTCCACCGGAGGTCGGACCCTACCTTTTGGATGATTTCCGTCGGTCACAGACCGCCGCTACAATTTTCTCGATGTAGCGTCGGTCTGTGACCGACGAACTCCGGCGACAGAATGGTTTAAACTGCCTTAGCGTAAATTGCCCCGTTCGCCGTTTGGGGTCTCTTTTCCCATTCTCAGATCAACGCGGCCCGTTGAAAATTCAATTTTGTTTTACTTCCTCGGGCACCATCACGACTTCGGGAGTGAACGAAAACGCCTGGGGCGAGGCGAGCATCTCCATGGGAAAGTCCGGCGAGATCGAGTCCTTTAGCGACCAAACCTTTCCGTCTTCTCCCTGGGGTACCGTCACCACGAGCAGTTTGCTGCTATCGCGCGAATCGATTTCCATCTCGTCGCCTTGCGAATCGAAGATATGCGGAAGAGGGCCTCCCGCCAGCGCCGACGAGGGATAATAGAGGACGACCTTTTCCAATCCAGGCGGGACATAGAAATAGAGCTGTGGCGACTTGCCCGCCGCTTTGGGGGAAAGGAACAATCCCAGAGTAAGCGGCACCCCGCGCCAAGTCTGGAACTGAAATTTTCCGGTCGCCCTCCCGCCGATGGGGTGGAAGTGCAACTTATAGTTCCCGGGTGTCACCGGAATGTCCATTTCATCCCAGTTTACTTCGCCTCCCGCCTCTTCGTCGGCCGTCTCTTTAGTCACCTCATGGGTGAAGACGGTTTTCCCCGCAGCGTTTTTCAGGGTCATCGTATTGTCAACAAATCGCGACACACGCAGGGGAAGTTTAGTCAGTCCCTCGGGGATCATGACATCGGCATTGAGATCGCCGGCTGTCGGCATGATGGTCCCCCACGGATCGCCCGTTGGCGGCGTCCAAGCCAATGGCGATTGCAACGGCTTTAAATTCCCGGTGTATTTTTTTTGGATGAAATCTGCGGGCGGATAGGTTTTCGTTCCATCGACGACGAGGGCGACGACATCGTCGTGCGAAAGCGGATGCACTTTCGCCCAGCCGGGACCGTCTTCCGGATCATTTTCGATCTTGGGGTTGTTGATGTGGAACTCGTCCTTGAGCTCTGGATAGCCTCGAAAAGCATAGAGATCGAAAGCACGTATGGTTGCCACCATCCGGGAATCATTAATGCTCAAAATATACGCGACCGCCGCGCTCACCTGGTCGTTTTTCTTGTCTTGGCCTGCAGGAGTCGCTTCAAGACGCAGCCTGAGGTAGTGCAAATAACGCGCAAAATCATCAACGCGCGCTGTGACTGCCGCATCTCCTTTAGCGAGGTCCATCGCTTCGCCTAGGTCTCGATAGGAATCGCCAAGCTCGGGTGAAAGAAGTTTGAAAGAGCGGGCCCAACGCTCAAGCATGCGCTTCATCGGTGCCTTGGCGGGACCAAAGGCCTTGTCATACCAGTCTTCGATGAGCGCATGCTCATCAAGATCGAGGTCCCACATCAGGTGGGCGGCGACGTAATGAGCAAGGCCCATGGCGCCGGCGCTGTTGGTACTTTCAGCATTAAAACTTTCGACCCCGTTGGCATGCCACATGCGGAGGCTTTTTCCCGCCCGTTCCAGGTAGTTAAAGGTGGGCTCGTCGTGATTCCAGTCGGGGATCGACCAGTAGTCATACAAACCCAAATTCCCGCCTGTTTTTTCTTTCCACGCCGCGATGAATTCATCCGGCCGGAGCCCGGAATAATTCAGGCCGTAGGGAATAATGCATACAAGGACATTGGGCTCAATCGGAAACGAGGGGGGGGCGGCGTGAGTGGCATAGGCATAACAACTGACTCTGGCGTCGGGAAATTCCGCCCTCACGGCCTTGGCGCACTCATTGATCAAATAAAAGACCTGGTCGCTATCAGATCCGTCGCCGGGCAATTCCTTAATATGGTTCCCATAACCGACACCGTCCGCCGGTTCAACCGAGATCATGTTGTGGAAAGCTTTGTCGGGACGTTCGCGCGCCGCACGGAATCGTTCCATCGTCCAATCCACGTATAATTTGACAAGATCAGGGTTACCGACGTTCAGCTTGGCGATGATATTGAGCGTATGGGTGCCGGTGCCGGGAGGGTCTGCCAGAACGTACTGTCCGGTCTCCGGCGACAATACGTACTCGCCCTTTTTTTTGCCTTTATAAAGATCTCCGACTGGGAGGTAGAGCGGGGTGTGGACCCCGTCGATTTTTGCGAGGTATTCGGGATGAGCCACAAGGATTGGTGTGATGGTTTTATCACTGATGAACGCTTCTCCCGTGTGCCCGCCAACCTGATACTCCCCGCCATAGCGGAGACGCCGTTTCCAGGCGACTTCATCAATTTCGAATTTGCTGACCACCCCTCCATTTTCGCCATCATAGGCGCGACCCCAAAGGTTGCTGTAATATCCGCCTGTGCTCGCAAAACTGCGCATTTTGTATGCGGGTTCGACGAGTTGATTGATCGTAAGCGTAACGTCGTTGAGTTTCGGAACGATCGTCCAATTGGCCCCGGGAAGGAGCCAACGGAACCCCAGTTGCTCCAAATAGAAACTGACACCATGGGAAAGACCGAGATGATCATTGGCAATGATCTGGAGTTTGGATGCATCTCCACGAATGACAAAGGGTTCGCGCCCCTTTTCCGCAAGCTGGGCCACCGCGTCCGCCGGAGCATCAGGGGAGCTGGAAAGCGTGAGAACGATGGCGCTGGCGGGAATGACCGCCGGGGCGGACTCGATCTCAAACGTTTTTCCGGTGGCCTGCCCGAGATAGGCCGCGAGATCATCTGCGGCATCCCTTAACGGATCCTTAGACCCCGCCTCACTGGGATTTCGTGCCGGACCAACGACATCGGTTTCGAGGATGATTCGCTGTCCATAGAGTCCGACGCCCTCCTTCTCCGAGCCGGCACCTCGAGCGGACATCAGCAGGGCAAAAAATATCAGCGAATGTATTAATGATTTCGTTTTCATAATTTCTATTTTCGGCGTTTACGTTTGGCGTTTTGCTTGAACGCGGTCTTTGGTCCCGGCTCGGGTTTTTCTGATGTTCTCGGTTATTTCTTAGGCGCCCAAAGGAATCCCCGTCGGATCAGCCCGCCAAGTTCCGAGGTGTTCGATACCCGCAGGACAATGAGATTGGGTCCCGGCTTGAGCATGCCGGTCACATCAACATCCATTTCGAGAGCCTCTCGTCCCGCCCACCAGAGGTACCATTTCCGGTGTCCGGCATATTCGCCATTCACCCAAACCCAGCCTTCGTTAATGACACCACCGAAATGGAGTTGGACCGGTTTGCCGGCCGCATCAGCGGGGACGTCCACCACCATCCGGTACCATCCATATCCATCGTAGTCATGCCCCTTGGCATCTTCCGGTTCATCTTGGGCATCCCAGGTATGGAAGGTGTTTTTCATCCCCCACTTGGCATCGTCGTAATCCGGGGCATACCACTCAGCCAAAACACCTTCATTGTAGACATCGCGTTCAAACCGTGCCTCGAGGGGGATCTTGGCCACCAGAGTTCCCGCCGTGCCGTCCGTCATCTTCTGAAACTCAGCATAGCGCTTCATCCAACCATTGTTGAAATCCACATGTTCCTTGGGACCGATGAAAAAGGAGTAGGTCTCTGCCAACTTCGCCGTATCGTCCTCCATCCGCTGGCCTTCTTTGAGGGCCGTGCCAAAGTCGAGCTGTTGTTCGGCTTGATTGCGGCGGGCGTAGGCATCCAGATGATCTGCGATCAAGGCAAAAGCGTCAAAGCGCTTCTTTTGTTCCGGAGTCATTTGGGCCTGAGCGGCCTTCTCGACAAATCCCTGCAGGCTCTTAGTGAACTCAACTGTGTAAATATGATCGAGCAACCAATCCTCATGAGCATGCATGGAGGATTGACCTAGTGCCTGCTCGCAGGCATCCCACCATTGCTGCACAAAGGGTCCGGCTTCCGGCCCAAAGAAGGTGTTGTAGAAATCCTTTTTGAGCGCTTCGACGTCGGCATCGGCATCCCACATGAGTTTGCCGCGCATATAGTAACTGATCCAGGTGATCATGAAGGTCTTTCGCCCCTCAGCCTGGAACCCCTTAAGCCCCATATCCCGATATTGTTTAACATTTTTGGCAAAATTTGCCACATCTGCTTCCGGCACAAAACTGCCTAACAACAGACCCGGATTGTAGTCATAGAGATAGACGTGATCGCAGCGCTTGGTCCATTGCTGCATGATACTAAGTGTCTCCTGTCGCCGCCAGCAACCGGGGTCACCAAGAGGATGGAGAACGCAGGTCGCGATGGGAGCATACATCACACTCATGTTGGGAGGAATGGTCACGCCTTGGGGCGGAAGTTCCCGGCCCGAATACGCCATGGTGGAAACCCATTTGTCCGGAAATTCCCGGGCCAACTTGGCCGCGAAACCAAAGAACTCCTCACTGGTCATGGGGTGATCAACATAGGTCGGATAGTTGAAATTCTGATTTAGCTCGATCGCCTTGGGGTCATAGTCGTAGCTGGCGCCGTCGGGAGGACTAATGCCAAAACCGTTGGGACTCACGATCCGTTTGATGGCACTTTTCGTATCGCCGGCCATGGCCCCCTTGAGGTTCTCAACCGAAAGTTCAAACACCTTGGGATTGTGAAGCGAGAGCATAACGCCATTAATGAAATTCTCCGGAGGTTGACGGCTGCCCGACTTATCCATGGCATAAAGTTCAGGATCGGAGGCAAAAAATTCCGCCGGGGGAAGGAGATAACCTAAAAATCCATCACCGACGAGGGGGTAGAAGCTATTTCCGGCGGGGGTAAATTTAATTTTTCTCTCCCAATCCCCATAGATCTCCCGTTCCTCCTTGGTGGACGGGAACCAACCTCCAAGATTAACACTGCGTAGGGGAAAATCGGGCTTTGAAAGTATGTCAGTTTCCGGCAATACGACCGTCTTTTTTTGAGGCACGACCTCGCCCCATTCTCCGGGAAAAAAGAAACGACAACCGAGAAGCTCAAGCAACTCGTAGGCGGCATAGGTCGTTCCCTGGTAAGGGCCGTCTGAATTGCCGCCAAGGACAATTTTTTGGTCCATGGTCTTAATGACAAAACCTTCTTCTTCGAAGGCTTCAGGTCGAATAGAAGGGTTGAATCCAGAGGGGATCTTGACGCCCATCTCGGTGGCAGCCTTGGTGTGGCCAATGAATACGGCTGCGGGGGTTTCCACCGGCGCTCCCTCCTTAATCACAGGCAATTTGGCGCCGGACATTTTCTCCAAGTATTTTTGGATTTCGTTCGCGGCCTGCTCCGCTTTGGGGTCATCGGCTGCAACGACAAGAGACGCGCGGGGCTCACCATTTTCCACTAAAGTAACGTCAGCGGCCATGGTTGAGTTGGTAAAAAGACCAAGTGCGGCCGTGACCGCACAGGTCACGGTAATTAGTGTATTTTTCATTATCTTGTAATTGTTGAGATTTTGTTTTCGTTAGCGGCCAGCGCCTTTTTTCTGAAGCTCTTCGGGCACCATCATGCCCTCCTCGGACCAGGCAAAAACATTGGGGCAGTTGAGAAGCTGAAAACCGGTCCATGCTTTAAATTTTTTGAAGGACCAACATTTTCCGCTTTCGCCGGCTCGGACCTCCACCAGGAAGACATTTTCTCCCTCATCGTTGGCGGTCACATCAACAATCCCTCCATCGGGATCGAAGATCTCGATGGGAATCACCCCTGGCGAGTGAATGGCGATTTTCTCGGTGCCGGGCGGAACATAAAACCAAGTGCGAGGACTCAAGTCCGTGCTGGTCAGTGGTCCCGTGCCTACAAAGGGAAGATTGCGTGGCACCCGGAGCCGGAAGGTGTTCTTCTGATCAATGATTGCCATCGAGTAGGTCCCGGGAGCCGGAGTTGGAATGACGATTTCCGCCCACTCGGCGGTGTTAGGAAGCTCGATTGCGAAGGCTTCCTTCCCATCTGGACCGGTCACTTTGATGCGATCACTTTTTCCCGGTCCGCTGACCGTATTCACGATGATTTCAAGCGGCACTGTGGTAATCCCTTTGGGGACGGCAAATTCAAAATTGGAACTAAACCCAAAGGGATTGGTCTCCACCGTTTCCTCGGAGAGTTCGGAAATGGCGTCTGCCAAAGGCACCAACTTCGAATCCCAGCTCTTGGCCTCGAAATCGAGTGGTTTGAACGTGGCCACTCCATCGTCCACCAGGGCGACAATCTCCGCGTCGGTCAGTTGGGGGACATCCACCCACATCTCATTGTCCATGTGAACGTCTTCCATAATATCCGGCTTTTCGTCCCGGTTAAGAAGTTGGGCCACCCGAAAGGCCTGCACCATGTTGGTGTCATAAATCCGCCAAACATAATTCACGACCGCCTTGGCGGCTTTGACCCGCTCCTCGCTGTTTCTGGGGGCGTCTAAGTAATCTTTCCACAGCCGCATGTAGTGCACATAGCGGCCGAGATCCACGAGGCGGGCGGTGATGGCGGGGTCTTTAATTAACGCCATTGCCTCTCGCAAATTCCGAAATGACAAGGCCAACTCGTGATCACTCAAAACGAAATTGTCGCCCCAGCGGTCATACATCGTCCGGACCGGGGCCTGGGCCGGACCGAAGGCCTGTTGATAATAATCATCCAGAATGGCATTTTCGTCCTGAGTGGGATCCCAAAGCAAGCGGGCCCCGAGATACCAATTCGGGCCCATGCTACCGCCGCAAAAAGTGCTTTCGGCCGCGAAGTATTTTACTCCATTTTCATTCCATAAACGAATCCGATCAACAACGTCATCCGTGCTAAAATCCGGAAGGTTGCGCGACCAGTCGGGAATATTCCAATAGTCATACATGGCGAGATTTTTAGTCTTTTTTCCCCAGGCGACAATGAACTCCTCCGGCGACATCCCGGTGGTCTGGAATCCATAAGGAACGATGGAAACAATCATGTTCGGCTCTAGAGGAATGTTGGGTGGGGCCGCATGCTTATTGTAGGCATAGAGGTTCACATACTTTCCCGGGAACTCCTCCGCCACGGCGCGGGCCACCAGGTTGGCCAGGGTGAACACCTGATCGCTGACCGTTCCCAGTTTTTGACATTCCACACATTCGCAATGTCCCCCCCCATCCGCAGGCTCAACCGAAATGGTCGTCAGGGACGGATCCTTTTCCAATGCCGTTCTGAAGGCATCAAGGCGATCCTTCACCCAAAGCTCTTGCAGTCCCGGATTGGATGAACACAACTTAAAGATTTGTGTGGGACCTTCATTTTCGACCCGCAAAATCTCTCGAACACCATCAACCTTTGCGAGGTATTCGGGATGTTGCAATAATTCTTCCTTCTGCCTGAGGAGAAAGGCCTCCCCCGCATGTCCGCCCAGCTTGACCGCACCCCCCAGGAGATTTTCGCGTTTGTAGAGATTCCATTCGTCGCCACTGCGTTGTTTGGGATCTCTGGCCGGACGACCAAACCCGCCGGTTCCAAAGAAATCACGGACAATAAACGCCGGTTCTTGGAAAACAGACCCCTGAAACTGGATATCGTCACGTTTGGGAATAATCGTCCAATTCCCGTTGGGATGAAGCCAACGGCAGCCGAGCTTATCAAGGTACCAGTAGATGCCTCGCTCAATGGCCAGATCGGTCTTGCCAACGATCCAGAGCTTGTCAGCTCCACCCTGGATCAAAAAGGCCTCCTTGCTCTCAGCTTTCTGCAAGGCCTCCATCCCTTCTTCGGGAAGGAATTCGGAATCTGCCAAGGCCAAAATGATGCCTCTTTTCGCCTCTCCACTTCGGACCGTGAACTCTTGTCCCGTCATTTGGTTCAACCAGCCTTTTAGGACCTCAGCCGTCTCATCCAATTCCTCAGTGGTGTTCGCAGGGACGATAATCTCCTGGCCATAGAGCTTATCGAAGCCTTGAGCCAAGAGCCTTGGCGAGCTCAGGAGACCTGCGGCCAAAAGGCAGACAAGGAATATCCAGCAGGCGGTATGGTTGACGAAGCGAACCTTGGAATTGGAGGGTGTTTTCAAAAGTTTTTACCAACTGATTGGATGAATGTGTGCTGCGCAACGGAGGGCTATTTTGACGACATTAGGGTGTTCACATGCCAAAAAGTGCCAAACAAAGACTTTTAAATCGGGGTTCTACTTAAGCGCCCGATGGGGTTCAGATCGACGACGACGGAAGGCCACTGCGGCCGCGAGCGCTCCGACAAGCAGAAGTGCAGTCGAAGGCTCCGGGACGACGGTGAGGTCGCCAGTTGCGAGAGCGAAGCTGTAATCGAATCCTGAGTCTGATCCGGTCCAGACGGATGCGCCGAAAGTAAGAGATGTTGCGCCGACCGACACGCTGGAAAAATTTCCAGACTGACTGGCAAAGTCGAAAAGGCTGTATGTTCCCGGCTGGTTGATATTGAAGCCACCGAAACTCACGATGGAAAGCGTTCCGCCATAGGTAAGGGCCTCGGAAACCGTCGTATTGTCAAAGTCCACTCCCTTCACTCCGCCGGTTCCGGCGAGTTCTGTGGTCGTGGTGGTGGTGAGAACGAGGTTTCCTGTCACGTTGACCTGCCCGGGGCTGTTTCCGGGCGCAAGGTTTGCGATCGTGACCACCTTCCCGGTCCCGATGTTGATCGTGCCGTAGCCTGACACTGTCTGTCCTGCGCCAAAGCTATATGACGCCTTGGACGTCAGGTCGAGAGTGCCTTGCGATCCGAATGTTCCAAGGTTCACTCCCGTGCTGTTGTTGATCGAGCCGCTGCTGGCCAAGATGAGCGTGCCTGCCGAGATCGTTGTCAGCCCCGAGTAGGTGTTCACACCCGCCAGTTTCACAGCGCCACCGCCATTAATCGTCGTATTGATTCCTACACCGCTGATGATGCCGGTGAAATCAACCTGGCCGCCGGCGGCGGAGGTGAGGGTGGTGGCTTTGGTCAGGATGATATTCCCGGTGTAAGTCGATGTCCCGCTGGTTTGGATGCCGCCAATGCTAAACGAACTATTGGTCGGACTGGCCACTTCCGTAATGTTCCGCCCGATGGTGAATGCGCCGTTCGTCACAATGCTCGCGGAACCTGAGAGAGAGGCGGAGCCCAAGGTAATGGCAGAGCTTGCACTGCCGAAAGCGCCACTGGTACTGGAGAGAGAATTGGTGCCAGCGATCACCGTGCCCTCAGATATCGTCGTCGAGCCTCCATAGGAGTTCGCGCCGGAGAGGGTCAGGGTGCCACTGCCATCTTTGGTCAGAGTGCTACCGCCTCCCGCGCCGAGGGCGAGGACACTGGTAACCGAAGTGTTGCCCGCGCCACCCACCGTCAAAGCAGCGCCCCCGGCGGTGACTCCACCGCTGAGCGTCAGCGTGCCCGCATCCGAGTTGATCCGCATGGCAAGGGGCATCGAGATCAGGCCCGATAAGGTATTGGTGCCGCTGATATTGCGCAAGGCGCCATCATTACTGATGCCCGTGCCACGCACGTCGGTCAACGCCTCCGCGACGGTGATACCGCCCTGAATTTCCAGTGCCGCGCCCGTTGAGACGATCGTCCCGTTTGCAGTGGTCCCCAGAGCGTCAGCATTCTGAATATTCAATGCCCCCCCCGCGTTAATCCTCGTCACGCCGTCGTAGCTGTTCGCACCCGACAGAGTGAGGGTGGCGCTGCCTTGTTTTGTGAGAGAAACGTCCCCTGATGCGGTCCCCTGCTCAATGGTGCCCGCGAAGGTGCCATCGGTCGCTTGGTTCACCGTGAGGACAGAAGTTGTCACACTCCCGGATGTCGTGATCGTCCCTCCGGTTCCGCTCAACGAGCCCATCGTCTGATTATTTGTTGCAACGGCCGCTTGATTAAGATCCAGAGTTCCTCCGTTGATGATCACATCGTTGGTGGATTTGAGCAAACCGGGCTGGACCAAGCTCACCGTCCCGCTGTTGATCGTATAGGAAACAGTATTCGCAACGGCGGAGGTGTTGAAGGTCTGCCGTCCACCGGCGTCCATGTTGAAGATGGCCGAACCATTTCCGGTAAAAAGTCTCGCCGGGCCCAAGGCTTGATTGCCGTCTCCTTGAATTGTGAGGGTGACAGCAGCGGCAGCTTCATCGACGAGATTCAGGGAGTTATTAATGGTGATCCCTGAAACGGTAAAATTACCGATTCCACTCGCAAAGATGACGGGGTTGGAACTGGTCATGGAAAGAACGGCGTTTTGCAGCGCATTGGCGTTGGCCAGTCGCACCGAGCTACCAGCGACGAAGCCACCGGTTGAAAATACTCCAGTGAATGTGTTGGAACCGCTCAGGGTCAACTGGCCGGTGGTGTTGTTTTTCGACAAGTCACCCGTACCACTGAGATTTCCACCAAGGGTGACATCACCGCCTGATCCCGCGGTGGCAACACTGTGCGCTCCCGCAGCAAGCACCATATCAAGATTGATCGTTTGCAGGTTGGAATTGCTGTTGGTGATATTCCCGTTGAGAGTGAGGGCGTTGCCGCCCAGCGTGAAAGCGCTGGCCCCGGCGTTGAAGGTAATGTTCCGAAAATCGCTGCCCGCAGTAAAATTATTGGTCGGACCCAATCGGGTTGAACCATCGAATTGCAGGTCGTAGGAGGTTCCAGGCACCGGAACGTTGCCACTCCAGTTCGCGGGATTATCCCAGTTATCGTTCGCCCCGCCACCATTCCAGATTGAAGGACTTGCCGCCTGGGCGGATTGACCGAGGAGCAAAGCCATGATGGCAACGAGGTGGGAGGCGGCCGGGAATTTCATGATTTTTGGTAGGGGCAATTGCCTCCGAAGACGGAAGCAAAGTTTATTTTCGTGGGGCGTTGAAAACTTACTTTTAAAACTATTTAATAAAACCGGGATTCTGTCAAGTGTTAAAAATCTACAGTCCATCATGCGTGGACTGCACCCCCATCATACGCGTTCCGCTCCCCTCAGGCCAAACTTCGACCAGCCCGGCATCATGGCTTCGGCCGAAGCTCCTTGGGCACCATCATGCCTTCCTCGGACCAGGCGAAGACACTCGGGCAGTTCAGGATCCGAAGGCCTTCCCACCCTTTGAAGCCCTGAAATGACCAGCATTCGCCGTCATCACCCGATGGCACGTCCACGAGGAACAGGTTCTTGCCCTCCTCATTTCCTTCCGCGCGGGCTTCATTGCCACCTGGATCCATAATCTTGATCGGAATGACCCCGGTGGAATAGATGGCGATCTTCTTGGTCCCTTCCGGCACATAGAACCAAACGCGGCTACTCAAATCGGTGCTGGTCAGGGGCCCGGTGCAGACGAAGGGAAGATTGGCCGGAACCCGGAAGGCAAAAGTGTTTTTCTGATCTGTGACCAGAAACGAATTTTTTTCGTGACCGTCTCCGGACTAATAACCAGTTCCGGCAAAATCCCGCATCGCAAAAGCCGGAGCTTCAACCACCGTCTCGTCAAAACGGATGCTCTCCCGCTTGGGCATCACCGTCCACTTCTCACTGGGAATCAGCCATCGGGCGCCCAGCTTGTCCAAGTACCAATAGACGCCATCGTCCACCGCAAGATCGGTTCGCCCGATAATCCAAAGTTGATCCGCGTCCTCCTTGATTTGAAAGGCTTCCACCCCTGGCTTGGCCTTCAAGGCTTCCAGATCCCAGGACGGCAGATGGGAGGAGCTTTCCAAGGCGAGAAAGATTCCTTTCCCAGTCGTCTCTTCGGTCACCGTGAAATCCTTTCCCGTCATTTGCCCCAGCCACTTTTTCAACGCCTCGGCACTCGTGACCAATTTTTCCGACGCGTCGGCCGGAAGATGAATTTGTTGTCCATAGAGTGGATCACCGGCCTGAGAAAAGCTCCTCTCCGCAGTGAAGAGGACGAAGAACAAGGCTAGGAACAACGCGCCAGCACGCTTCAAGATGGAGCCGTCGCACCCTCGAAACCGTCCGGATATGGCGGGCGAAAGGAAGGAAATCAAGAGAGAGGGTGTTTTCATAAGGGTAGGGTATGGAGACTGTGATTATTCTGAAGAACGACTTTGTTCACGAAACAGACATAAAACGTCAAGTAAATAATGCAAATCGCTTTGTAATTTAGGTTATGTGAAATTGCTCCGAGGAAATCAGGTCCGAGCTGTCATAAAATTCATGACTTTCGGGAGGGTCGAAAGCCACGAAAAGTTTACCGTCCCCCCTTTAAATAGCTCCAACCCCCATCCACTCAATCAATTCCAAGGGATCCACCTGAACCCGCCTCCAACTCGAGGCATTGAGAGGAAAATCATCAACGATCAAACAGGCAGGAATGATGGGGTCCGTCATGACGAAACACCCCCGGCCTGAAGACCAAATCTGCGCAAAAAGGGCCCTCGCAACGGACAGTCAGTACATATTGCCATTAAAAAAAACTTTTCATTCCACCCCCGCAACTGTCAATTAATTTTGCAAAGCCTTTTGTAATATTGAGTTTCTTCGGAAAATAACTATAGGTAGTCGCAGGCGCTCATAAATCCCGAAAGATCCTCTTAGCGCCATCACTTCACGATCCCCGTTCCATGAAAAAACGCAGTCTCAGCCCCCAGGAAATGTTCGCAGAAATGGCCGCTGCCCATTCTCCTGAATTTCATTTCCCCAACTTCTCAGGCTCTTTTGAGGATTGGAAATCCTCCGCCCTTCCCAAGGTTTTGCAAACCTTGGGTGATTGGCCCCCCGCGGTCGATCCCGAACCCGAATTGGTCACCGAATGGACGGACCGGGGCGTCCGCAAACGACGCTACCTCCTTGAAGTCGGACCGTTCGCGTCTGCCGCTCTGCAACTAAACCTTCCCGAGCACGCCGAGGCCCCCTTGCCGACCTTGCTCTGCTGGCACGGGCACGGGCCGCACGGAAAAGACCCCGTCATGGGGAACGCGTCCGATGACACTCTTCGGGACCATATCCGGCTGTACAATTATGACTATGGTCACCAAATGGCCGCCATGGGATATGCCACCTACGCCATCGATTGGATGGGCGGAGGAGAGCGCAATGACAATGCCAAGCCACATTTTCTCAATCACAATGTCGGTCGGGATTGGTGCAATTTATACTACCTTCACGCCACCATGCTTGGCATGACCAGCCTGTCGATCAACTTGGCTCATGGCCGGGCCGCGACCAACTTTGTCACTTCCCTGCCGGAAGTCGACGCCACCCGCATGGGCGTCATGGGTCTCAGCGGCGGCGGAACGATGGCGCTGTGGACGGCTCTAACGGATACCCGTTTTCGGGCCGCGGAAATCATTTGTTACAGCGACCTTTGGGAAAAATTCGGCATCCGCGACCTCAACTACTGCGGCATGCAGGTCGCGCCCGATCTCATGAAATTGGTGGATCTTCCCGACCTCCAGGGACTGCTGGCCCCCCTCCCTCTGTTGATCGACGTTGGCATTCATGACAGTTGCTTTCACGCCGATAACGCCCTCGAATGTCATCGTCAGGTTCGGTCCATCTATGAAAAAGTCGGCGCAGGCGATCACCTCGTTTTGGATTGCTTTCCCGGTGGGCACGCCTGGGGCGGAAATCTTTCCGAAGATTTCTTTGCCCAACATCTCGCCACCCTCTGATTCCCGACCTCTTCCGCCGGGTTTGCACTTGACTGCAAGTTGACGCAATCCCTAGCGTAAACCACGTGGTGTCACCAACTTCGAAAGTGCAAAAAAAAGTAAAACGGGTGAGCATGCGTGCCATCGCCGAGAAAGCTGGCGTCTCGACGACCACGGTTTCATTGGCCCTGCGGGATCATGCTTCAATCAGCAATGAAACCAAGTCACGCATCCTCAAACTCCAGCATTCGCTCGGCTACGAATTTTCCGGCCGGCGGGTGAAATCGGACCATGGCTACCGCGCCTCTCTGGAACAAATCATTGACATGCGCGAGGACAACTACGCCCCATTCCTGGCTGGCATTGCCGCAGAATGCCACCTTCGCTCGATTCGATTGGAGTTCGAAAATATCCCGACATCCAAGGCCGCTCATCCAAAGTCCGGCCGTTCAGGTGCCACGGCCAGGCAGGGAATCATTCTTTCGGGATTGTTGGAGCCTGTGGATATCGACCAAGCCGAGCAGTCTGGCCTGCCCTTTGTCGTACTGGGGAACTACTTCTTCAACAGGCCCATCCACATGGTTGGCATCAACCTTTTCGATGTGGCGGAAAGAGCCATGCAAGACCTGGTGGCTGAAGGCATGACCGGCGTGGTATTTTTTGTCGACGAATATGATCGCCCCTATGAACGTGAAGTTATTCGCTGCCTCCGCGGCATTCTCTTCGATCTTGGCATCCCGATGGAACGCACCGCAATCGTCGAGGGTGGGGTGAATTTTCAAAAGTTGGCCGAAGCCAAACCTAAAATCGTGGCCGAACTCAAATTGGGCAGCCAGATCTTCGCTTTGGAAAAACATTGCGCGGAGACCGTTTCCCACGCTTTTCGGGAGACGGTCCGCGAAGGTTTGCCCCAACCAAAAATTGCTGCCTTCGTCTCCAGCAAACCCCGACTGCCTGATCCGGGCTATCGCGCCTTCGATATGGGATTGGAAATCTGTGGGCGCCTGGCCGTCACCCGCCTGATGGAACTCCAGCGCAATCCCGGACTCCCATCCAACAGCAGCTACATCTACAGTCCCGGCTGGGTCGCGTAGTTCAGCGGGAAGCCGGCCTGAAAGGGTGGACATCGAGGACGCCGTCCCCAGCCACGCGTTCCGTTTATCCTCTTTCCGTGAGCCGTCCACTTCGGAGCGTGAGGAGCGCGATCTCGGCGGGTCATTGAGGATATCTTCGGTTCAAGGAAGCAGACGCATCATCCGTGTGTCGCCCCGGACGGGACCGGTGGGGGCGTGGGCGCTTTGCGGAGTTTTTCAGACCAATTCACCCGGGCCGTCAGGGCCATGAGGAGGGCCAGCGTGCTGATGGCACCCACCGTGATGGTCAGCCCGGTGAGGCCGTCAAAGAAGAAGAGCAGGGACACCGGCGCAAAGAAGGTGATCCGGGCGGCTGTGGGTCCGGGGTTCAACACCTTGGGCATGGCCATGCCAATGGGACGGGCACCGATTTCGTCCGGATAGGACCAGAGGAGGCGCCATCCATGGGCCTCACCGGTGCGCTCGGTGGGAGAGGCGGTGCCCTCCGGGAAATCAATTTCGTCAAAATCGGTCTTCATCCCGAGGGTGAAATTTTGCACCCGGGATTCGGTTCCAAAGGAATAGTTCCAATCGTCGAGGCCGCGTGTCTGGTAGGCCACGGCGAGGATGGCCTTCCCGCCGGGCTCAAGGGTGACGGCTTCGGTCACGGGTTCGCTTCCGTTGACATTGCGATGGCGGGTCGGTCGTTGAGAGTGTTGAATCCGTACCCATGATTACAACGCGACGTGGAGATAGCGGGAAGACGGATTTGTTGTTTGGTCGCCGGGTGGCGAAGACGGAT
>Ga0209390_10000622_pt1 | contig 70665 bp, 102 predicted proteins | sample BON01_FD_187212 | JGI IMG/M metagenome (GOLD analysis project Ga0209390, IMG submission 187212) | Freshwater microbial communities from Lake Bonney liftoff mats and glacier meltwater in Antarctica - BON-01 (SPAdes) (version 2) | ecosystem: Environmental > Aquatic > Freshwater > Ice > Glacier...
GCTTGTAGCCGTTCCATATGGTCGGCCCACCTGCGCAAATTCGCGGGTGTTTCCACGAGCGGTGCGACACTCTCCAGCGCATCAGCAAAACCGCGCATCTCGGCAACAATATCTACTGGTTCACTCATTGCTGTCTCCTGATTGTAGGTTTCTGCGGAATCTGTCTGTGACACTTGAAATCCGTTGGACATCACCTTTGAAATCATGTTTAACCAAAAAGTATTCGTCGGCATAACTAGCCCAATCAACCAGACATTCTAAAGCGTCTTGTGCCGTCGCTAAAAGAATCGTTTGGTCTGCTTGTAGCCGTTCCACTTCGCCCCTCAAATATTCGATATGCCCGTTAGCCATCGCTAGTTCGCCCTGTAGCAAATTGACATCCACCGTGTCGGTTTGCGACGCGATGCGACGTGCCTGTGATTTTGATACATTCATTCGCTGTCTCCCGATTGTTGGTCGTTTAGTCGTTTTAGGCCATCTGAGAACCACCAACCTTCTTGGTTTTGTTCCCTTCTAAAGTCGTCATAACCCTCATCATCCAACCAGTCGTCGTGATTGATGGGGCGTTTAGAATCGTCGTAGCGCACACGCCACTCCGTTCCAAACGTCTTTCCGCGCAATGCGTACCATGCGGCTTCTAGTACCCCGTCGCCCCACATGCGATTGTTCTGATAGATCTTGCGCAAAGTATAAAAGTTCATAGGCTCTTTGCTACTTCCCAGAAACCGAAGCAAGCGCCATCACCCTCAGAAGCGCCAAAGACACAGTCGGTTGGCGCAAGACTGTCGAGTAACTCAAATAGGTGGTCATGTAAAAGTGTCTCTTGCTCAGAATCTCGTTGTCCGTTGTCCTCGAACATACTGTTAAGAACATCTACCCACTCGATGACTACCCTGTTGTACATCTGGTGTCTTGTGTGTTCAAGCACACCAAGCATAGAACTTATTAAATCCTGAGTGCGCAAAGTTCCTTCACTAACCGTCTTGTTCACCCACTGGTTGTTTAGTGGTGTGATGCTGTCGTAGGTCACCTCAATCTCCCTTGTTAGGAGACCTACCATACACCTAACGGGTTGGCTTTGGCAACTCTATTCTGGGATTTCTTTTAACCCATATTCCAGTGGTCGAGCCCGCCATTGTCTAACAGGTACTTCGCCACCTTCAGGTTGCAGTCAAGTGTCAGCAGCAGAGCCAGATCGCCGCCGCAGACCTTCCGAGTCACTGTTTTCCAACTGCTGTTCACTTGGAGCAAACCAGAGTCATATGACCCGTTCTTGTTCAGCGCCCAGACCACGTTCCCCTGCTTGTCCCAGATGATGTTTATGGCCTTTATACGGCAACGACTTTCTCTGTAGGCAATGTAGGAGAAGGTGCGCACTGGCTCAAGGCCATAAGCCTTAAAAACTTGTTCAAAGGCTTGACAACGCTTAGGTTCCCCGTGACTTGGTTGATGTGCTGCTGCTGCTGCTGCTGGCACTCCTAGACTTAAAGCAACCACAGTAAATATCGTTGTTAATCTGAGCATATGTCTCCTTGAACTTAGAGGATATAAAGCAAAAGCCCCTTAAGGGATAAGGGGCGTGTGACCTTGCTAGAGCCACACCTCTATTATACCCCACATACCAAGATAAGCAACTCCTCAAGATCAGCCAAGTCCTTATTATCATGGGGGATCACGCTTATATTTATTTTATTATCTAGATTTGGCGCAAAATCATTACACGCATCACAGTCACAGCCTTGTCTTGATCTTTCCATAGTTCCATGTGGTGCTAGTTGGGCGAGCCCTTTATTCCTCTGCATTTGAAGTCTCTCCTGTGGTGCCAGCCCGCCCCATACTCCATACATTTCTTTTTTACCGAGATCTAAACAATAATCCCACACTGGGCAAACACTACAGACTTTCTTGGCTATCACATGATACTTTTCAGGAGTTGTGGAATCCATTGGTGGGTACCAAAGGTCTTGGGCTTTATTTCTACACAATGCTTTCTCGGCCCAAGGAAGGCTCTCCATTAGGAATTTTCCTCACGGTACAACACCAACGCAATGATTGCGTAGGATGCGAGATCCAGCAGGGAGTCCTCTATACCTTCGTTCTTGAGGGTGCTTCCTTTAGCGGCGTGTTGTAGGCGAATAACTTTGTCGTTGGCGCGAATAAGTGTGCCAATCCAACTGGCAACACCCCATTCCTGTGATGCCCGCACATTCGCTAGTGGGTCATCCGCACTTCCGTAATCTGAACCTTTTTTCTCATGAACGTTTGCTAGTTCTTCCAAGATGGAAAAGAACATTGGGTGGCCGTATCTCGCTGATGACATTAATCCTCGTTTAAAGTAGTGACCCAATCTTTTAGACTGCTTACCGAGGTAAATACTTGAAGTTCCAAACGCTCTGCTTCTACTACCTCTAACTTTGCTGTTGCTGACCTCTTATTGGGGTTAAACACAGCATTGCATCGACTTAGTATTTGCAGATTGTATTCCATCCAAAACTCCGTGGTGTGCTCATACGCCCCAGCCCACTGTGGTTGTGGGTTTGGGAGTATAGGTACACATACGCCAGTTGTATAGAGTTTGTTAGCAACCTTTATAACCTCATTGTAGTCTTGTGTTGAATCAGTGGTTGTGGTAGGGCTTGTGATGTACACATGAGGTAGGAGTAGGTGAGCAAGGGATCTAAGAAACTCCTTATTCGCGCCTTTCTTCTCAATATCTTCAGAGTAATTTCGTAAGTAAAATGCTCCCATTACTCTGACCTGTTCATAGTACTACGAGCAACCAGATAAGCGCAAATTAATACAACAATCCCCAACACTCTTAATGCCCAAATAACACCCATATTCATACCTACCTGTGGTTCGTCGTTCCCACGACCCTACTACAGATTTAGAAGGTGCTGCCCTGGGACACGGCGATCTGGAGACGATCAATTGTGCTGTGGAGGCGGGATATCTCAGCCTTTAAGTCACCACATTCCAACACGCTTGATGTCAATTCAGACACCAGTAAATCGCGGTGCTCGGTGATCTTCTCATTGGCACTAGTCAAATCACTAGCCAAGGACTGGTAGTATGCGACTTCAAAAGTTTCCATTACTATAAATGGTACCATGCTCGGCATAGGGTTGTCAAATCCCTTCATCTAGGTTAAGTACATCCATATACATGGAGTCTGATTGTCGCGGGCCTAGACCACCGCTAGGCAGTTGTCGGGCGCTATCGCCCACGTGCTGGCCGAAGAGCCTGCTAAGTACACCGCTACTGCTTCTGGCCTCAACGCTTAGTTTGACCATGTCTCTTGTGTCGCCTATGTCTTTAAACTTCTCGATCAGAGAGAACAGCCTCTCTATCTCACCAGATAACTCTGGGTCTAATCCTTGTCCTTCTAGTTCTTCAGCGAAGCGGGCGAATAAGATTCTGCTTGTTTGCATCTCCAACATAGCCCTCATTGCACCGAGCAACTGGTCTTTAGTTCTGATTTCTACAGGCAACTTAAAAGCGCAAGAAGAATCTTCCTTGAATGCAGGGCACCTAGCACTTAAATAGCAACTATTACATTGCCTTAAAAGGTCTCCTTTGTATGAGATTACGGGTACCTTTTCAATACCCATTTCGTCAGAATCCTCAGCACCAGCAAGCCTTTCAGCAAGTTGTGGGGTGAATTGCTCGATACCCATGACTGGTAGTAATACTCTTTCCCTTTCGTGCCGCATGTCTAGAGGGTTAATAGCAATTCCAAGGGGTGGCAAAGCCGCGTTTGGAACAATAGTCGAAATACCTAAATAGTTACTATTAAGCCCATTTTGAGATAGACCTATTTCTTCCTCATCGTCCACTTCCGAAGGCTCATAGACCCCAAAAGTTGTGCTCTCCCAAGCCCGCCACGACACGATTGCTAACTTGGCTACCTCAGCATTATCGTCTTGAATGATGGCATCGTAATCAATACCTAACCTTAAAATGTCAGCCCTATGCTTCTTCCTAGATGAGTCTTTTTGCTGGGCGGGGTACCTACGCAAGGCGTGACCATCCCATATCTGGGTCTCCCCATAACGGATAGCAGATGTCCAAGAACTAACGATTACTGAGTCCCAAGGGAGCGCCTCGATAATGTCAGGCTTAGATGACAGGCCAACTAGTTTGGCGTCCCACCGACTGACTAAATTCCTTATACGAGAGATGGTCTTCCCGTTTACGGCCTTATCACTTACCGCCGCCCTACCGTGCTTCTGGCATAGCCACGCCAGTCTTTCCATGTCATCTGCGTCATTCCAGAGAGGTACATATCGTTCATTTAGCCATGTTCCATCGTAGTCAGCGCGGCCAACAATATAGGTAAGTTGCTCATAATGCTGTCTGATGAAGGCGTCGTACCTGTTTACATCTTCATCTGTTTCTGATGTGTACAGGGCGATTTCCCCACCAGCAAACAGGGTAGTTAGGTCTAACTCTTTCTTTTTAGGGATTGGCAAATGGGTTAGGTTTATTGCAAAACGAGTAACCCCCGCAGATTGGAGTAAGGTTCTGTGGGACGACTTTTCGGCGTTAGCAAAGTAAACTTTCATTCGTCTTTTGGTGTCCCTCGGTACAAGGATTGAACATCAAGTTCTCGTGTTAATTCAGCCCAAACTTGTCTTTCTCTAGGCTTATCATTTCGCCATTCAGGTCGTACAAATTGTGGCAAGCACATTAGTATGCAAGCCACTGCGTCCTTCATCACTAGTGTTACTGTCTCTGGGTTTGTATCAACAAACCAGTCAATCTTTCCATACACCGCGTTTAAGTCTCTAACCTTATCCCGCATAGCCTCTGGGCCTTTCCCAGTGGTTGTGTAGACAGCGGCATGCTTAAATCCTTCTCTTTTTGCCCACGCTGAGAGTATCTCTTCGGATAAACCGTCATCCGCGAGGATGACCATTCTTCCAGAATACCTAGCGTATAAGGCTTCATAGAGTTTCTGTCCCTCTGGGATAGGCTGACGTGCTCCTGGGGCCATCGCCTGCTCCGTTTGGGCGTAGGCTAAGACATCAAAGGTGACAACTAACATCAGTCGTACATCCCTTTTATTGTGCGTACCTTATGGGTCACGTATGCCTGTACGGGGCAGTAATGACACAAGTACTGTCTTTTCTCTTTTGGGATACCTATCTTTGTCCCAATGGTCTTACTCTCGTGCTCGTAATCAATACACCCATTTTTGGGGTCACTATGTCTGTGGAAGCATTTGATAGCCTCAACCTTTAGGTCATCACGCATGTGACGGACTTCGACCTCATTCTTCATGAGTTCTTTTCTGATGCCAGTCTCTCCATCCATAGCATCATAAGTTGCCTGATCTAGGCGCATTATTTGTGAGAGGTGCGATTCTGGTCTTTGATCCTGCGCCCTTTGTAGGTGCATCTTGATGACTTCTTGGAGTTCCATGTCGTACTGGACATCCCCGTCATAATCTCGCATCTTCATCATTGTTGAGCAGTTGTGACAAACTAACAATCTAGGCATTTTGTGCTACTTTCCTTTGTGGGCCTTTACTTGCTTATTCCTTATGGTTTCTTTGGTTTTTCCAAGAACTCTTTAGTTATCCTGTGAAAAACTGGATCTTGGGCTATCTTCCAACGAACTTCATTATAGTCAGGATTTTGAACTCCGTGTGCTGTAAGACTTGGATGCCCAATATGCCCCAATTTGTGCCCCATGTCATGCACCTCAGGGTCACTCATTTGCAGCAGTATCCCATAGTGCCCCTCAGAGCGTAATCTTGCGTCTAACTCACCTTTAGCAGTTTCAACAACATTAGTAGGAGGGAGTCGTCTGGGGAAATGTGAAATAGGGGAGGGTGTCGGGGGTGAAGACTGAGAAGGGTGAGCAGCCCTCTGCTTCTCTTGCTTCTTCTGGCGAAACGCCTCCATGTCAACGAGTTCACCCATAAGGTGTTCCTTAAAGAGCGATTACGGGGTTTGCTACCTCAGCAAGCGGACTACGGGGTGTCACACCATATTGCCCTTGCAGGACCATGTTGCGGTGAATAGACGTGTTGTCTTCCACTACACCACCACGATCTGGGGTTAGGTTCTTAAACGAACCGTCAGTAATCCCTGCTCGTAGGTCTTTGTTCTGGGAACGTGAGTCATTTACAGCCATGTGTATATCCTAGCATGTTGCGGTTAATGGGAAATTATCTGCCTGGGCCAATTCTTAGTCTCTTATCAATGGTCTGAGTAACACCAGCACCAAGAGTAGGGGCTGGGTTGTTGTTACTGTTCATACCACCACTAGCCGAGGCTCCTGCCCCAATAGCATTTGCGGAGTTATTGGTTGCTGTTTGCGTTTGTTCAGACGCCCCACGAGCACCTTTTTGGGTCTGAGTGATGTTGCCTACGTTACTAGCGGGAACCCCTGCTGCTCTTCTTGCGGCATCTCCAGCGGCTCTTTTTACCTTTTGCTCGTCAGTACGTCCGGCTCGGGGTGCACGAGGTTTAGCAGGAGCAACGGGAGCGCCTACTTCTTGCTTTTGGGTGACATTACCAATATTACTGGCATCAACGCTCTGATTATCATACGCGCTCTGCTTGTCATCCCCAAAGTTGACGGTGATATTACGGCTGTTGTTACCCCCTGCTGAGTCGTCGTACTCCCCACTATCAGTACCACCACTAGAACGAGTACCACCACTAGAACGAGTACCACCACCACGGCCACCACTTTGTTGAAGACTTGACCAGTTACCACGACTGTTGAGTTCGTTACTCAACTGGTATGGGGCCATTCCAGTCATATATGCTAAGGGGCTTCTGTTTAACATATCTAATATACCCCCACCATGAGGATACGCAGGCGCAGAGAAGTCCTTACCACCAGCACCAGACGAGCCAGCGCTGAATTGGGGTGCTGAGGCGGCAGGTGCTTGCTGGCGAGGGTTACGGCCCGTGGTGTTGCTCAACGGGGTCATGCCCACGCCACCAAATCGGTTTGTCATACCCTAATTATACCCATAAACTTTGCATCGAGTATCTTCCAGAACCACTAAACTGATCGTCATTCATCTGTGCCCTTTGGAACATAACAGGAGCACCTGATATCCAAGAACGATAGGTCGGGGCGCTCCTATCAATGGATAAGATATCCATCACGCCTAACTCCTGCTTAATGAACCCACGTCTTTCAGGCATCAGTTGCTGAGGAACCACTGGGCGAATTTCCCTAATAGTCTTTGGGTCAGAGACGGCTGAATCGAGGGCGATGTCCACCAGCATCTCTTCGCGTGACTGCCACGGTCTGCGAGTGCGGTGGTTGTCAACCGTAGGCATTACTTCTTCTTCTTCCTCAAACCGTCATCTTTAGCGGCGCGTTTCTTTAGAGAGTCCACATCAGACATACTCTTGACGAAGGCTGTGTGCTTGTCATCTACATCTTTTGCGCCCCACACAGCAGCAGCATTGGGGTTGTCAGAGGGCACACGCTCTCCCCATCGTGATGGGTCTAAGTCGTCATTGGCTAACGGCCCAGCGATTACTTGTCCGCGATGATTAGTAGGCATTAAACGGGCATATTCTTGCTGCCGGTGCTCCATGCATACTTTTGCCCGCGATTGTAGGTGGCGGTGTACCCTTTGGGGGAGTTGAAAGAATGTGAATCTGTTTCTCCACCACCAGTGCTTTCGGCAGAAAACATATGAGTGTCTCCTACATTTCCCAAATATGTTCCGCTTGAAACACCACCAGAATTAGATGGGTTTGGTCTCCCAACCTGACGGTTTGGATGATTACGGGTGTCTTTTCCTCTAGCCATTATGATTGCTCCTTAGGGTTAAACTCTTCATTCAGTTTATCAGAGTGGGCCCTTGCTTCCCATTCTCTTTCATAGGGCGAAATAGATGGCTGTTCGCGGTATGTGCCATCCGCCTTACTCCCCACACGGTTCATAAAGCGCACCGTCCATTGACTCCCAGACTCTTTGGACTCTGTGAAATCTCTAAAGTGGAGTTTGCTACCTACTCTTGGGCGAATAGTATTATGCTGCTCAACCGTGTCTGCGATCCGAACGTGATAGTACCGCCCAGCACCGCGCTTATCAGTCACGAGTCTCTCGATCTAAGAATCCAGAGTTCTCTCTTAAGTTATTGAACCCGCCGTCATCCTCTTTTACGTTCGTGTGATTACAGTTACCGTCGTCGCATGATACAAGGCTGGCTCCTGCGGTTTCTGCTTCGGAGCGACGAAACTCTAGGTTTCTCTTGCCCAGCGCGAAAAACGGCCCATGCTGATTGCCAGACTTCATCTCCCAATGGAATGGAATCATGTTTAGACCAGAGCGAACACCAGACTCATCAATTGTGTGAACACCCTTGTCCGAGAGGTCGATTACTTCTTCTCCAGAGCCCATTACGGCTACTTGTTTCCCGAAGGAGGTTTACGTGTGAGGTCCGCAGGGGCCATTGGGGTAGGGACGAATTTAGCAGGAGCACCAGCGGCAGGAGCACCAGCCTTGTTTGTGCTACGAGCAGCACCACCAGCATTATCTGCTCGCGGGTGAGACCTCTTCACAGCGTTCCCGCCCGTAGACATCACATTGTCATCCGCGTTGTCTGAAAAGGCGTTCCCGCCCGTAGACATCACAGATGGCCTGTTACCACCACCGCTGTAGGTGTTATTACTACCCATACCAGCGTTGGCTCGGGAGCCTGCACCTATAGCATTAGCGGAATTATTGGTGGCAGTTTGCCTTCCACTTCCTTTTTGCGTGATGTTCCCTACATTAGTAGCGTAGACATCTCCAGTGTTAGTACCTGCAAAGGAGTCAGCCCTACTTGGTGGGGCCCATGGTGCGGCAGTAGGTGGGGGCGAAGCACTAACACGCCCCGTGCCTCGTGGTGTAGATACCGAAGGTCCAACACGGGTTCTATCTTCGCCACTTGGGGCGGATGGTGATGGTGGGGGTGAAGTGCTAACACGCCCTGTGCCTCGTGGTGTACCACCACCTGCTGGGGAAGACCTCGTAGTTGGGGATTCAGGCTCGTCTGGGTAGTCAGCATCCCTGTTGTCCTTGACATAGTCATAGGGCTTAGGAGAATCTGGGGCTTTACTTGGGTCGAATGCACGAGTAGTACCTGGCTTGTCCCTGCCTGCTTTCTTGTCCCATGCCGCATCTTTTGCATCTTCGCTAGAGCCATATGTTGGAAGCGATTTTCCAGACTTATCAGTGCTGGTCATGTATGGGCCACCACCTTTATTGGCCGCAATTTCTTTGGCCCTAGCCTGTGCATCCGTTGGAATGTTAGAAGCCTTCTTAGGTGCTGCTGGTGCAGCCTCAGCCGCTGGTGCTACCTCTGGTGCTACCTCAGTACTACCAGCATCCTCTTTAGGTGCTTTAGCAGCGTTCATGCGCTCTACTGTTTTGGCCGCTTGTGAACTTGGGCCAGAATCACCCTTCTCGTTAGAAGGCTCTATAGAAGCGGCAGCAGCCTTGATACGCGCAGTAGCAGCAGTAGCAGCATCTGGTGCTTTAGGTGCTGGGATAGTGTCCTTGGCATAACGATTGTCGTACTTCGTAGGGCCACTTGATTCAGGCTTGCCACGTTCTTTCAGGTCTTCAGCAATCACGGCTGGGGTTGCCTTGGTCTCTTTCTTTGCTTTCCTGGATGCTTTAGACACTGGGGCTGCTCCTTGCGTGGTTGGGGTTGCTTCTACGGGGGCACTTGCGGTACCGTCTGGTGTACGCCATTTACCCGATTTGATGAATCCTTGCTTAAGTTTCTCATTATGTTCCATGGCATCGTTGCTAAATGGTTCATTCGAACTTTTGCCTGTTGCTGCTTTAGCAGATGCTAGAGCAACGCCAAATTGGTCACCCTCCTCGGGGAGGTTATACCTTCCTGGGAGGTCCCCACTTACGATTTCTCCATAACCCTTGCCATACTTTTCCTTTGTTTTACCCAGCAAGTACCTCTTTGGCTTCTTTGCCGCGTCTTTTTGGCTTTGTGAAGGTATATCGTCACCATCTCTAGTTACTCTAGCCATTAGTTATCTCCAACTTGGACGAAGAGATTGAAGTTGGGCGCGGCGCTCTGCGTCAATGAACTCTTTGTTCTGCTTTTCGGCAGTACGCGGTATACCTTTGGGGCCAACTTTTCCATCATTAGTCAATTGTACAGGAATTGCACCAGGTGGTGCAAACTTCTTTCCTTCTTTTTCGTACACGATACCAGTCCAAAGGTTGAACTCTTCTGGCCAAACATAATCTCCTGGATTTACTCGTTCTCCCTTGTGTACCCCCCTGGAGTATTGGCGCTGATTACTTCGGTTTAGTGTGCCTAAGATCTTGTCCTGTCGGCGGTTAGACGACATCGTACCGAGGTATCCATCTGGATACGTTGTGTCTGCCATGGTTCCACGCCCAGACAACCGCTGATCCTTGTTGTTGCGGAAGATTGGCTCTGGCCCGAACATGGGCTGTGTACCAGCACCAGGTGGCTCACTTGGGCTACTCCAGTTGGCGAATGCCTGCTTAGACATTACCGATTACCAGCAATAGAAGGATTGGCCGTTGTCATAAAACCACCAGCAGCACCTGACACAGATGTGATGGGGCGTGGCTTCGCCTTCGGCTTTGGCTTTGGCTTAATACTTTTTGCGGGGGGGTTTACTTTGGTTCCCATAGAGCCTTAGTTTATCATCTGCGGGCGGCTTCTTGTTTCCCCATTCACGGAATGGTTCCTTGGAGTCATCACCGTTACCACCAGTCATGGTTTTCTTTGGTGGTAAAGGTGGTTTCTTCCCACCAGCGCCACCAGATGTCTTAGTTTTGTACGGGCGATCTACCATATCAAGGGCTTTCGCTGGGGACATCATTTTGGTGCGCTTAGTGTTTTGTTTATGGAATCCTTCCACGTCGGATCCATCCTTGAGTCAAGAACAACTGTGATCTTTCCTCGCCCAGTTGGTCGCTTAGTACCATGTTGTGGGGTTGGATCAGAATCTATGGAACCTGTGTAACCTAGATCAGGGTCAGACTTGGCCCAGTCGTAAGGTTGGGCGTCACTTACATTAGAGGGTTTAGATGGATTATGCGCTCTATCTATTTTCTCGCGGCGTTTTCTACCCTTGTACTCCTCCATGGAGATTACGTTGTCGGGGATACGTTTACGAATGAAACCCATGGTTAGTAATCCGAAGTCCTCGGACCATCATACTCAGGACCATCATCACGATTAGAGTATTGCCCAGTGTCCACTTCCTTCTGAGCCCTACGAGCCCTACTCACCTTAGAGAAAGGATGGTCATCTGGAGAATCATTCATTGCTTCAACTTCGTCTTGTCTAGATGGCACAGTATTCTTAAAGTCGTGATCTTCTGGATTGAACCCACGTGGGTTATACTTTTCTGCTTCTGCCCAACTCTCAACCTCTACGTAAGTGTTAGCGTGGGGACCAGCAATTGGGACACCTCTATGGTTCTTTGGCATTATTTACTCCTCTTGCGTAGGGCATTGAGATCTGAATCATCCTTGTTTTTGACCTTTTTGATTGGGGCATCATCTGTACCAAATTTCTTACGCAGTTCATCGAGGTTTGGACTACGCCATTGTACCTCAGTGTCGTTAGCATAAGGTCCCGCTATTGGGGCACCTCTATGATTATGTGGCACGATTACCTACCTTTGGACAGGTTTGAAACTGATGGCCGAAATTGACTCACCATTCTCCCCAACTATATCATCAAAGCCAATTATGTAACAAAGATCAATGCCCCGTGGGGCGACAAAACCACGGGCGATAGCACAAGCCTTCGTAGCCTGATTAACCGCAGAAGCGCCAATCGCTCTTACCTTTGGGTAATGCCCCGCGACAATAGACCTAGCAAGGATGGAACCCACACTCTGGGGGTTGCTACTTCCGCTTACCTTCAGGACATCTTCGACTTTGGAATGAAGTTCTGTGGCCATTTTGACTCCTTGTTGTTGTAAATACAATAGTCAATGGTATCACCTACTTAAACTGTGCATCCTGAAGCAAAAGCACCATATCTGAGAGCCTCATCACTGCATAACTGTCTCCTAAAGCCTTGGCTCCTTTCCCAGGGCGCTTTACTACGAGCAGTGGAACACCAAGCGGTCCTAATCTCTCAGCCTGTTCTACGGTGGCGTTTAACCACCCACTAAAGTCGAATGACTTCTGGTTCTTACATTGGATAGCCACCTCGGCAAGTGTGGTGCGTTGAACAACGCCGTGGATGTCTCCAGAGTCCGCAGCACCCGCTAAGGCTGTTCTACGAGCGTGGGGGAAGCCTTGTTCCTTTAGCCAACCTACGATGGCGGTCTCGAATGACGTGCCTTTACTTTTATGCTTGTTCCCCATCACGAGCCTCCTGTAGTTCGTAGTACTCCAGGACATTGCAAATTTGGTAGAGAAATGAAGGGACAAATTCAACGTGAACCCGTCCCTTGCCTTCCTTAATGGTGTCTGTCAGTAACCTAAGTGTCTGGCTGAGTGTCATCTCGTCGTCCATGTTACGCCCCAAACCTATGGGTACGGTGGTCCATTGGCGCAAGACTAATCCTTCTGCTCAGTTCACGAGAGACAACTTGGGCGCTTCTTTCACACCTGTCAAACACTGCGTCTACCAACTTTCTGTAGGCGCGGCGCTCTAGGTGAACCATAACTTGCTCGGTTACTCGTGGGTCTACATCTCTCTTAGCCTTAGCCACTGTGACCAAGTCACCCTTAGCCTTGTCACCCCACTGCTCGATGAGTACACAAGACTCTAGGTGTTCCAAGATGTTACGCTCACGCTCCTCATCAATCTCTGCACCCACTAGTTGCATCTTGGCGTAAATTAACCATGCCATGAACTCTGTGTACAAATCCATCAAGTCAGCGTCGTGTAACTCTCCGATTTGTAGTGGGAGGTCGGGAAGTATCCCCTTCGGCCTCTTCGGAAGCGGGAACCTCTCCAAAAACCGTTCCATCTCCGTGCCATGTGTCTCCGTTATACTCATCTGTCCTCCAGCATGTTTCTTTATATGGGCAATACTTACAACCAGAACTTGTGGGCTTCTCCGCCCACATTGGCCGCATCGGTGGTATCTCTTTCTCTAAGGATAATAGAAGCCTCCTACAGTTGTCAAGTATTGGTTGAACTAAATCTTTGTTGAACCGCAAGGAGAACTCCTTCACGTCTTGCGTTGGTTTCCACTCATACAGATATACAATCTCGTGGATACCAGTGCAGTACATGTACAACAGCCCTTGTTTTATGTGACTAGGGAAGGGTTGCCTAATCTTCTTCCACAACCCGTCTAAAGTTAGTTCCTTCTTTTCGTAGGCCTTAGCCAAATCTGGTGCCTCAAACCTAATTGTACCCAGTCCCACGGACTTGATCTCAATGAGGGCCTTACCTTGTGCATCGGAGATGATCCCATCAGCGTGTCCAAGGATGTGGTGCTCTTCGTTGCTTAAGGGCACTTCCTTGTATTTAGGGTGGGGTGACCCACACGACGGACAGTTGTGCGGGGCGATTGCCCACCACTTGTGCTTACATACATCACTAGCACAGAGCCAGTTACCCTCTAGAACTCCAGCGTTGTGCAACCACCTCTGCCACTTGGCATGGATGTAGTGGCCCTCTTCAAAAATATTAAGCCTCGTGAATGAAAAGGATTCAGCATCTTTAGGCTTGTCTTTTATTGTGTACCAAGTGGCTCTAGGGCACCAATCACGCTTGGCTAAGTCACTGGGGTGTAAGTGCTTAGTGTCTCTACCGCTGTCTCTGTTCTCTTTGTCTTTAAGTATCTGTAAGGATACGGCGGGCAAAATACGCCCTTGCATCATAAGCAACTTTTTGTAATCGTTGTAATCACCCATGCTGTCCCCTGTATTTATTCCTAGCGTAGGCTCGCCTGTTATGGATTAGTTCCATTTGTGCATCATAGTACTCTCGTGCGCGAGTTGGGTCAATTAGCCTGTTTTTATGGTAGTTATTGGCGAGTTTTAGACTTCTCTGTATCTGGTCACTGTTCACTTGTCATCTCCAAGAAGTCATCTTCGTGCAACACTACATACTTTTTATTGCCGATATCGAACTGTAGGAGGGGAATCCTATCCTCAAGTATTGCTCTTTCCCTCAGTTCTGCGAGGTCTTTTACCTTTATGGTTATCTGCGTTTTCCCAATCGTAAGTTTGTTTTCGACCAGAAACTCTTTACTGCGGACATCGTTCTTACGAAGCCAACCACTACCAGAGCCAGCGTTACGACTACCCTTATATGTATCAGCGGCTCTTTTCTCTTGCTTAACTGATTTCTTAAGTATTCGTTTTTTATAGTCACGTGGTTCTCCTCCTAGGATTGTCACCTAGACACACCATAATGTGTCTCAACTTGAGCGATCAATTTACGTTGAAGGTCCATGTCTTCTCTAAATGCTTCCAGCATCTTTTCCTTACCCTGCCAACGGCCTTCTCCGTATGAGTAATATGCTCCTGCTCTGGTTATCACCTCTATGGCAACTCCAATATTAAGCATGTCTTTCAACGTATCGAAGTTTCCTTTCTTGAACCCCTGAACGTCGGCAAAGTAGAAGTCAATGATGGCGGATTGATTCGGCCTGTGTGTTTTATTCTTTAGGGTGCGTGCTTTGATGGTTTGGCCAACGACTTCATCTTTGTCTTTAAGCCACTCATCTCTCCGTACTTCCACTCGAACGAAATACGCAAAGTTCTTGGCGAGTCCACCTGGGGTTGTCCTATTGTCGCCCCACATGACGCCTATCTTTTGACGCCACTGGTTAATCATTAGCCCAGTACAGGTGCGCTCATCATTAATCAGGGAACGCTTCTGTGCCTCAGACGCCTTACGAAAGAACTTAGATGTGAGGCGAGCACCAAGACCCATCGTAAACTCTTCCATTGTCTTTTCTGACTCATCATTGGGGACAAGTGCTGGGAGAGAGTCGATGACAACACAGTCAGCAGCACGATTGGCCATGATGTTGATTACTAGGTTGTAAGCCTCTTCCATACTATTTGTCTCAACAACCCATAGACGGTCGAGGTCCACACCAATAGAGAGGGCATATTCAGGGACAAATTCCTCAGCAGCAACCCACACGGCTACCCAGTCAGGATTTGATTGCTGGTTAGTGGCAATAGTCTTTAGGGCAAGTGCGGTTTTACCAGAAGATTCATCTCCGATGATTTCCGACCACTGATTTACAGGCCAGCCACCGCCAAGCATAATGTCATAGGACAGCACACCAGTGCTAATCCTTTCTAACTTTAGTCTTGCTTCATTTCCCTTAACAATAGTTCCTGGGCCATGTTGCTTGTTTACTGCTGAGATTATTGAAGAAAGACTACTCCACTGCTTTTCCATGTATTGCTCCTAGTTGTTCTACGATTTATACAGACCATGAGGACTGATCCGCCTGTTCATACTTGCCATTCCACCCGCACTCAAAGCATCTAGGTGCTGGGGAGATACCACTCATGGATGCGTTTGCTCTACTAAAGATGTTCTTGCTTCCGCAGCGTGGGCAGGTTAACCCACCGTCTAGTCTATGCCCCTCCCCACCGCTCCACGAGCGTATCGCGGTACCCATGGTCGTTTCACCTGTAGAGTTATCCCGCACAGTGGTGTTAGTGGGCATTCTCTGCTCCGCTAATGTCCTTGCCTGTTGCTGGAGGGCTGGGATGACGTGATTTGGGGTATACGGAACAGACCTACGCTCCTCTGTAGGAGCACCAGACAAGGCTTTATCCCACCAACTACTCATTACATAAACCTTCCCATCAACGCGATCTTTTCAGTAGTCAACAACTTCTGAACAAGAGCCATACCAAACGATAGCAGAACCGTCTTAGACCCCGCAATCATCTCCGGAGTTGGTTTTTCTGTGTTCTCATTGCTGGAGTCTAACACTTCACTAAACCAATTCACAGACTCTATTACTTCCCCGTACACACCAAGTTCCTGCAAGATATCCCATTGGGCGTTTATTAAGGCGTCTTCCATTGTCGCAACTTCTGGAGAGGCTGCTAGGAAGCCCATATTGGCTGCTAACCCTTGTCCAGAAGGCAGTGACAACATGAGACAGAAATTGCGCTTTTCTATAACTTTGCTCATTTTCCTTTTGCCTCCGACCAACTCGTAGATGCGTGACATGAAACTCTTAATGTGACCCCCATAATACTCCTATTATGCCCCATGGCACTCATTAGCATCTCTATGGTTTCAGACTCTCTGCCAAGAGGGGTGGTGGCTACTAACTCATCATGTATCTGGAGCAGCATGTGGGAGTCACTCCCCTCAAACGCTTTGTATACGTCTATCATTGCTGTTTTACAAAGGTCTGCGGCACTCCCCTGAATAATTGCGTTGATGGCCTGGCGTTGTGCCTGTGACTGCAACTCCCTGCTTGGGTGGTTTAAGTTAGCAAGGCGTCTACGCCTACCTGAAATAGTGGTTACATACCCAACTTTGGTTGCTTTTGCTATCGCTACCTGTTTCCACTTGGTCAACTCAGAGAAGTTACTGTAGTAGGCGCGAAGAATCTCCTCTGCGTGGTCATCCTCAATACCCGTTACACGAGCAAGTTTCACGGCCCCACCACCATAAGCGGTTAGAAAGTTTACTCCCTTACCAATCTGCCTCTGCTCTGCTGTGACATCCTCTACGGGCACTTTAAACACGGCGGCGGCGGTGGCGGTATGAATGTCCTCGTTGTTCTTAAAGATTCTTAGTAACTTTGAGTCCTGACTAAACATCGCCATAACTCTAAGTTCTATCTGGTCATAGTCCGCCACCAACATCGAGTACCCAATTGGGGGAATAAACAAACTTCTAATCGTAGAGTCTCTAGGTATGTTCTGTAAGTTAGGGTTAGATGATGACAACCTGCCCGTATCGGTTCTGTGTAGGTGGAACGATGGGTGCAATCTACCCTTGTTCAGTTTGGGTATGAGCCCGTCAACATAAGTTGATTTTGTTTTCTGTAGTTCCGCGTAGCCCAACAGAAGGGGGATTAACGGATGCTTATCTAGCAACTTCGTTAATGCTTCCTTGTCTACAGATGGGGCACCCTTCAGTGTTTTCTTTACAGGCTTAAGTCCAAGACCCCCATCCCGCTTCTTGTTGAACAAGAACTCTTGCTTCTCTTTATTTGAGTCAGGATTAAAGCCTGAGTAGGAGTGGTCCGCAATAGCCAACAAGCATTCTTTTTGGCGAAGTTCTAGTTCTTTCCTAAGGGTCTTTAGAGCCTTACTGTCTACTAAGATACCGTCATCTTCCATGTGCATCAGCACTTCTAGCACCTGCATGTCTTGTTCGACTACCTCTTGAAGTGACGGGGTCAGCCCTATCTTGGCAAGTAACTTTTTATACAACAACCAGGTCCACCTAGCGTCAAGGTGTACATACCTACAGGCTGCACCAAAGGGGACGCTGTTGATAACGCTGGCTAACTTCCCTTCTCTAGCATAGGCAGAGTGAGAACCAAAGTTGTGGGCGATTAAATTAACAAGGGAGAAGGACTGAAGATTCTCATCCTCAATGTGTTGGAGTACCATAGTATCCATGTATGGTCCTGGGGGAATCTCCCCGTAGTACTTCTTAAGGGAGCGAGCATCAAACTTAACGTTGTGCCCAACCTTAGTTAACGGGCTAAAGAATAGTGGGCGCAATATCTCAAACACGTCATAGCGTGTCAACTGCTTAGGAGGGTCTGAATACACCCCAGGGATTAGGTAGCGAGCCTTTGCTAAGGACTCCTCACCACTTTTGAGCACCTTACGGTAGCCAACTGGAGGGATAGTGTCCCCATCGCCACGCTGCTCTGGGATGAGTACTTCCCCTTGTAGGTGCCCCATGGGGATGGCCCATGAACGCCCATGTGTAGCAATGCCTATCCAAAACACTTCGTTTCGTAATGGGTCTAATGCTAGGTCTTTTAAGTAACGTAGTTTAACTACCTCAGTTGAGCGGGTGACTGTGTCAGCCGTGGGGCTCTTAAGCGTTGTGATGTGTTCCGCGCACTCTTTTAAAAAGTGCTTGTTAACATCATCATGGCGCTCAAGAATCCCACGGGACTCAATATCAAATGCAAAGGCTCCAGCGTTGGTAACAACCTCAACTAGATCTTGCAACTGCTCAACGGTTAGTACCGTTTGAGCCATGTGGTTTACCGAGCGTCTAGCAACTCTGTTGCAATAGCAAGCAACTCAGCGCGTGTAGGGATGCTTAAGATGCTGGCGTCATACACGTTTGTTACCAACGATGTCATCTGCTCATCTGAGATGGCAACAAGTGCCCACTCTTCCAAGTCACGCTCACGAACCATCTGCAAAACAGTCTGAGTCTGTGAACCCTTGCCTGTTTTTGAAACTGCCCAATAATTCTTGGACAGTGGCCCTTGGCGTGGGTCGTTGTGAAAGTTCTTCAACTGGTCGATCAAACGCACACCGACCTCGAAGGACTTTACAGTCGTGTCTCCGCTTTCATCCATTAGCCCGATGTTAAAGGCGAACTTAGTGCTTGGGCGGTTTCCAGCGTCACACAGTGGACAACCCTGTGGGGAGTCATGTAGACAAGTGAAGGACTTCTGACCCGTGCGCTCAATCCAGTGAGTCCTAAAAGATGCGTATGGCTCATCCTCTAGGAACTTAATTACCTGAGTTGTCTCAAGAACCTTGAAACGTTGGGCGAAGTCAGAAGAGGCTTCCTTGATCTTTTCTGCTGCACCCCAACCGCGTTTGATGGTGCGGGCGACGGGGGCTGTGGCCTTTGCTGGTGTGTCATCGTCATCGGCTTCCTTAACGGATATGCCTGCTTGTTTCTTTGCTGTCGGAGTAGTGAACTCCGCTTCGTCGTCTGTCTCGAAGTCTTCGTATCTGTTCTTTGTCATGTTAGTTGTTTGCTTTCTGTGTTGGGTGTTTATGTGATTATGCTTACTTTTTCCAGTTTTCCTTGATGTGTTTTGTGAATGCTATCCAAGCCGCTCTTTCCGAAACGGTCCTATTCCGTGAGACAAGACCGAACTGTTGAAGTGACCGTAGTAGTAACTCTACCTGATGTTTGGTGTATAACCTACATCCTTTTACAGATTTACCAGGAATTTGTGTCCCCGTTGGCTTGTCTGTCCTATAGGTGGCGTTGGGGATATAACCCCTGGATTCCCACGCCCGTATGGTGGTTGGGGACCTATGTAATAGACTAGCAACATCTCCAATCTTATAAAAGGGGGTTTTCTCACCGTTCACTAGAAAGTATACGGGCTTAGTACCATAGAAAGGATCGTCAGTTAGGTTCTTCGCCTTTACTGCTGCCCTGCTTTTGGGAACCGTCGAACCTGGGTAGTTCTTGTTGGCGGCGTCTATGCCTTTAGCGCCCATACTTCCTTCTCACTGTAGAACGTCTTTAGGGTCTCCTGAATGGCGTCATTATTCCAAGCCAGTCCTAACAACTTGTCTTCGCTTAGTACCTCAATGGTTTCTTTTACAGTGTCCCAGTGGCCTGTCTCTTTAGACCATGCTTCAGCAGCGGCGCTATTAAATGACTTAGTCAATCTACGCTCTCGCTTAATTTCAATGTCCCCCATCTCAATCCAAAGGTTTCCCTTCTCGTCAGGCTTACCGTGTGCCAGTAGTGTCCCTGTCAGTTCAGCCTTAAACCCATCAACTCGCTTTTGCAGGGCTTCCAAAAGTCCTTTGCTGCTTCGGTACTCCTCTACCAACTTGCGTGTGTACTCAACGTCTAGTGGTGTGCTTTGTGGGGCTTCCCGTTTTATGTTTGCCATGTTATACCTCGCTGTTTGTTATGAATGTGGATAGTGTGCTTAAGTTTAATTGGAAGTTTCCGCTGGTGTCGTAACCACCATCTATGAAGGCTTTATTAATCCCTCTCTTTTGTTGCAGCATTTCATATTGCCGTTCTTCAATACTTCCCTTCATTACGAATGACACAATATTAACATGCGGGAACTCAGATGACAACCTTATGATTCTGGCTTCGCGTTGGTCTAGTTTTCCAGCGGACCACGGAAGGTCATATGATATAAGGTAATTAGCGATAGGTAGGTCAACACCATACCCTCCTGCGTCTGACGATAGAAACAATCTTGTTTTTGGGTCTGTGGAAAACTGCTGTTTAGACTTGTCCCTGTCCTTCATAGCCATGTCACCCATAAACAGCACACTGTTCGTAATGCTTGCTGATGCTTTTTGGATGAGGCGCAAATTGTTCTTGAAGAACGAAAACACTACAACCTTATTGATTGGGTCTTCGTCCAATACTGTCTCTATGTATTGAAGCACCGCATCAAGTTTTGGAGTAGCGGTTGATTTGTTCAAGTAACCTTTAGCAAGCATCTGTGCCGCGTGTTGACTACCCTTCCCCGCTCCGTACAAGTTGTAGTTGTTGGCGGAGTTAACGACTAGTTCTGGGTTGTCACAGAACATTCGTAGGGTTGTCAGGCGCGACATTATCTCACCGCGTACTGCATCTCCCTCTTTACCATAGTAGTGGGACCACAGATCAAAGTTGCCCCCATGAGAATCAAGCGCCTTCTGGATGCTGTCCAATAAGTCTTCCGCCAATATCTTGTAAGTTATGGCCCCGCTGTAGTCGAAGGGAACGGGTATGAAGTGTGTGATTACTTGGGGGAGTTGGTCTGCTATATCTTCTCGTGTCTTGCGAATCATTACTGGGAGCATGCTCTCATGTAGTGATCTAAGGTTACGATACCTTTTTGGTCTCCCAAACCCGTCTCGAACGATGAAGGTAGCATCAAAGATAGAGAACTTCCCCAATACCGCTGGGTTAACAAACTCCATAATTGAGAATAACTCTTCTGGCTTATTCTCAATAGGTTGACCCGTTAGTGCAAAGCGGTAGTGGTACTTTTTACCTATCCTCTTGAGTAGTCGAGAGCGCTTTGTTCGTGGGGTTTTAATCATTGTCGCTTCGTCTACCACGATGGCGTCAAACACATGCTTCTCATACAGCGGGAGGTCGTTAATCAATGACTCAGAATTTACTACAACGTAATCTACGCTTATCGCTGTCCTCCATAACTTCTTTCTTTGTGAGGCACTGCCATCAATAACTGTTACCTTAGCGTCAGTAAATTTGTGGATCTCTCGTTCCCACTGAAACTTTAAAGAGGCTGGCACCACAATAAGTGTCTTAGAAATGTCTCCTCTGGCTTTGAGTGTTTCCAGCGCTGCGAGTGTCGTTACTGTCTTCCCAGCGCCCATCACCAGGGCTAACAACATCTGGCCACGGTCAATCATTAACTCTGCGGCCTCTTCTTGAAAGGGGTACAACTTACCCTTAAACATGGGACCACCATGGGAATACCGATGCTTTACTGAGGGCGGTCACTATGTCTTCGTGTCCCATGTCCCCAATGTCTTTCGCATCTGTGTGTGAGTACTGCAACCACTTTATGCCATGGCGGAATGCTGGCAACTTTCTCATAAGAACTTTTCCAGAGGCTATCCCAGCCGCATCGTTGTCTAGGGCAACAATCAGTAGGTCAACAGAATTTGCTAACAGTGATATTTGCTCTTTGCTGACATGTGCCCCAAAGGAGGATAAACCACTGCAACCATCAACGACGGTAGAAATGCGGGCTACGTCTAATGGGGACTCCACCAATACTCCAATGGAACTACTCAGCGTGTCCAGCCCGAAGAGTGTCTCAGACTTCTTAACACCCTGTGGATAGTTACGAACCTTGCTTGGTGACTTCTCCTGCCACCCCCACAACTCTCCATGCTGAGAAACTATTGGTAATACCCATGTTTGAGATTCCCTAACAAACCTAATACCATGCTTACTAGCAGACGCACGATCAATCCCCCGTGTGCGTAGTCTGTTATCTGATGGGGCGGCAAAAGCACTGAAGGCCTTCCAATCAACCTCTGGGCGTTTTTCTACAACCTCTTCAGAGTTTAATCTGTCCAATCCTGCATGTACTAAAAAGGAGTGCACAGCAATAATGGAGTCTGGTTCACCTGTAAGTTCCGCAACAAGACTGGATAGTGTGCCCCGGGCCCCACAGGAGTGGCACAGCCATAAACCGTTGTGGGCATTCATAGACCAAGACGGTGATTGGTCTGCCTTCCCAACACGTTTAATGTGCACTGGGCAACGGGCTGAGATCTCCTTTTCACCAACCCGCTTAACCTCTACACCGAGTTGGCGCAGGATGTCGGCTACGTCAGTAGTACCATTTGTCACTCTCGTCTGTGTCTGCATCATCACCCGCCCCCACTTCTGTAAAGTCCATGTTGTCCCAATCCCAGTTAATGCGTATCTCCCCAAGAGGTGCTGAACGAGCGAGTACAACGCGAATGATTCCCTGGTTCTCAATGTCTGGGTCAGACTCAATGGACAAGATCAGGTCTGAGTCTTGGGCGAAAGATGAAGTGTAGCCAATGGCGTCAGCAGTAACTCTACGAGACTTCTTATTACCTAACTTCCATGCCAAGATCTGAGTTGTCCCAACCACGGGGATGTCTGCATTCTGCGCCAACCTCTTCAGTCCGCGTGTGATGTTTGTAAGGGACTGTGGTGACCCCTTAGGTGCGCCATGCTCATCATCCATTAGGTACACACCGTCTATGAACAGGATATCTGGGCGGTACTCCTTGACCTTTGCCATCAAGGAACTAACGGTCGTTAGTGATGATGTGTCCTCAGAAATTACAAACGGGTGCATGTTCTTACGTTGTCTAAGGGTTTCCTTGACCCTATCAAACTCTTTGTCTGTCATAGACCCTCGTAGGATGTTGCTGTAGGGAACCTTCGCAACAATGGCGTCATAACGAGAGGCCTGTTCTTCATAAGACATCTCAAAGGATACAAAGAGAGGGCGTTTTCCATGAAGGTGGGCAGCGTTTGCCATCATGAGTGTCATCAATGACTTACCCTTTTTGGCTTCACCAACAAAGGTTACTAACTGTTGTGGACGTAAGCCCGATGTGATTCTGTCGAGCGTGGGGATTCCAGTTGGTATTCCACGAAGACCATTAGGGGTTTTGCGCATCTCGTCATAACGTGCGACACGCTCTTCCCATGTATCAATGAGGTTGATGTCCCTAAGACGAGCCACATCTGCGCCCGCTCTCTCCACACCAGACGCGAGTATCTTAAACGCTGCATCCGTGTTCCCACTATCCAGGGCGGGCATAGCAGAGGACATAGCCTCAACGAGATTCCGCTGTCTGGAGGCTTTAAACACCTCTCCAATAAGAGAACTAAAGGGCTCATTAGTTGCATCAACAAATGTGAGGTCGCCAAACTCTTGCTTGACCGCACGAACAGTTGGGACGGCATCATGGTCGCGCCAAAAGGTGAGCATCCATGCCCATACAATGGACCACTCAGTAGTTAAGTGCTCTGCTTTAACCCCATGTTTTAATGGGTATGTAAAGTCTGCTTCTTGTATTACCTTACTAACAAGTAGATGCTCGGCACTAGACATTAGATAGACCACGCTGTGTTTGGAGTAACCACTGTAGACCTAAATCCAATTATCTGAGCCTGTTCTTGGTCTGCTGTATATATCTTGGTTATGCCTCGATTAAATTGAAGGTCGAAGGCCAAATCTTCGATGTTGTCGTAGGCAACTACGTTGGTCGCTATACCTTTGCGCGATAACCAGTTCTCGATAGCGCCACCGATACCAGCATTTAACAAGGTGTACACCTCAGTACCAATCCCAAGACGGTTAATGGCATCCCCTAAGTATTTTATTGGTAGAACGTTTGGTTTCCACATCTTTAAGTACGCTTCCCACTTTTCTGTCTTTAGATAAAACTTTGCCTTTATTGCAGCAACCCCCTCAGGTGCTGATGCCAGAACGCCTTCAAACATTGTCGCCTGCATTTTTGATGCGTATGGCGCAAGATCATTTCTTTCCATTACTGGTTAACCGATAATCCTTCCCCGAGAACGGAATTGAGAGGGTGCATTCTTGAAGAATGGATGGTAGTCGCTTACCATACAGTGTGTCAAGTCTGTCGATTGGGTACTCCGAAGTCACTATGGTGAGCAACTTCTGTTCATAGCGGCTGTTGAGCATCGTGGTAATCGCCTTCTTAGTATAATCTGACTGCCTCTCCATCCCCAAACCATCTAGCACAAGAATGTCGTACACCGAGTAGATGTATTTAATCATGTCTGGGTCCCCGTACATGTCATCAAATTCTCGATCTTTCTTATTCATGTGGTCAAATACTGCTTCCATGTACTTGTCACTAGTTACGAAGAAGCCACCCAGTTGTTTGGTGAACACGATTTCTCGTAAGAGTGCTGCTGCTATGTGTGTCTTTCCTGTACCTGTTGGGCCGCATAGATACAAGCCCTCCCCAGACTCTCTATTTGTTTCAAAGTTTGTTAACCACCCCGTTAGCAAATTAACAATGTCAACCCCGCCTTGATGCTCGTACTCCGCAAAAGTCTTCCCCATAAACCTCTTTGGAATGTGTGCGTTTGCTACCCGTTCTAGGGGTGAGCGATTTCTCCAGTATCTTGCTGAGCGCCATTCGGTCATAAGTATTTTTCCAATCTTGAGTCCAAAATGTACTCTGAGTCGTCAACAACAGCAACCCCAATAGTCACAAGTTTGAATAGTTTATCTTGCTTGGCAAGGAATCCTCGCCAGGCTGAAACCTCAATTGGTAGTGGTGTTTGCTTAATCTCCTTTGCGAACAGATCAATCATCTGGTACATCTGATTGGATGTCACTCCCTTCTCACGCATGTTCTTGAATGCCTTTGTTAAGGCTGGGCCGTTTACTGGTGCGTTCAGTGTCATGGACGACGACGTTGTAGCCTCTCGAAAGTAACTAACAAGACGAAGTAAACTCCCAGTCTTTTCTAGTGGGTGTACCACGCCTTCATCTATGTCCTGTCCTATGGATTTGACATCCCAGTCGTCAGTCTTTCTTATTTTCACCATAATGTGCAACTCGAATCCTTCTACTGTTCTCAACTGGTGTTAGGGACATTGCTGTTCCCTTTAGCGGCTTACCCTTTTCATCCGTTCCAAGAGTTTCGTACTCCCACATCCAGCGCATCGTTCGCTTCATAACAGCCCCTCCTCTAATGTCTCGTATTGGACGAACTTTCCCTGCCCATAACGGATGTAATGTTGAACCTCAAACTTCCGTAGCCGTTCCACTTCATGTTCCAAGAAATCAATTCTAGCCATTAACATGTCTCGTTCTTTAGCCATGCCAATTATCTTGTTCCTGCCACTCATCAATCTCCTCCCTCATCACAGGAGAGGTTATATGCAGTTATTTCTTGTTGCTCGGCATCTCTTTTATCCAAGGCGTGGAGACGGTTTGCTTCAGCCGAGGCTTCATCTTGCTCAATGTCCATTATCTCATTTTCATAATGTATGCGCAAAGAACTCATGGCTATCTCAAACTCATTATCTATCTCAACAGTGTCTAAGACACGTCTAGTTGTTATCTCTACGATGTTTTGCATAAACACTGCCAGTGCATGATCCCGTGGAAATTGTGACATGTTATTCTCTCCCGCTACTTATGAGGTCTATCGTTGCGTTGAACCGTTTGTTTGCAGATTTCATTGCCTCATTGTAAACCGCCGCGAATGCTTTGGTTGACTCATTGTATTCGTCCAGCGCATCCGCCGTGGTCTTCTCATAAAGTTCCCCCGCCTCAGCGTCGAGTTCCTCTTTGGACTTCTTTGCTTGCTTCCCCTTCCACTCAGCATCTTTTTCAATAGTAACTTTTGACAGACGATTACTTGAATGTTCAAAGATAACAACGCCTTCTGGCTTCATGTAGCCTGGGGCGGCAAATGAACCACGCAGCCTCAAGCCAGTGAGCGCTTCCCCGATAGCCGATTCAGCCTCAAGCCATGGGATGTTCCCCGCGATCACGGGAACACTACAGAGTTTCGGCGTTAGAAATGGAACCTCGAACCAGCGAGAGATGTTGAACAGGCTGAATCGTTTATCACCGTTGAGAAGTCCGTAGCCACGATTGATGCTTGAACCCCACCACTCGCCATAGTGATGGCCCACGCCAAGATCTGCTGCCAGTGTGTCTTTGTTCTCTTGTACCCAACGGGCGAAACCATGATTGTCTGCCTCTTTGGTTTCGTAGGACAACCACCGTGTGCGGCCACCAGCACGGACATGGAACTCATCCAGAATCTCTGGGTGCTGCTCGATTAAAATTAGACCATTTGAACCATCAATCTTTTCGGTGATTGTGATTGGTCTACGATGGCGCGGAATCTTTCCAAATGCTGGGTACCGCTCTTCACGCACTTTGTGTTCTTCTATCACTTGTTGTCTCCTTCTGTTATACCGCTTTGATATTCTTCTAGTTTGTCTCTATCCTCAGAGTAACTGTTCCAAGCCATCTGCTTGAGTGGGCCAGGTGCTGTTTTACGCCATCTGGCTAATGTCTCTTGGCAATTTGCCTGAAGATGTTCCAGCACGATATCTATCTCGGCATCCATATCAGCCTCCTGTGGGAGGATACTCTACATGTTCTCCAGACTCTCTGCAAGTCTTCTCCGTGATTAGTTTGAACTGACGTTCCCACTTAGGGTCCGACAGAAATAGGTCTTTTTCTTTGGTTTGGTTTTCTCCCCCTTCTAGATTATGATAAGTCTCTATAGATTGGGTGTCACTGGGGCCACCCCCCGAGGGTGTCCGTGGTGACACTAGGGTAGTGCCTGTGGTGACACCCCCCCTAGTGTCTGTGGTGACACTACCCCCCAGTCCAGATGCTGGGTTGTTGAAGTCAATCGTGTACCTGTTTGTCTGATTACTGCCCTTTGTTCCACGACGAACCTTCTTGTGTATAACCCCAATTTCAACCAAACGAGCCATAGCCCTGATTACTGTCCTTCTGCTAGTCCCAGTCAGTTTGGCCAAGTGTTCATATGATGTTGTTAGTTGCTGAGTGTCATTGTCCATGTATTGCAGGGCGTTAACCAGCACCGCAAGGGCCAAATTGTCCCCTCTCAGATACTCCAATGCCCATCTCGGTACTGGTATGAATTGTCCGCCAAACTTGCTCTTTGTCATGTTGTGCTCTTTCTGTTGTTGTGCTAGTCTTGTTATTAGTCGGGGTCCCCTTCTCCCTGATAGTCCAATCTTCGGATGTGGGCGCTGTGTCTGCGGCGGTGGTGGGTTTCTTCCCCTTTTTCCTACCACCGCCCCACAGTCTTTAAGGAAATACGAGGGCGATTTCCTGTGGGGTAAGAATCATTGAAGAGTGTGTGCCATCCTCGTAGGTAAGCACCATATGAACCATTGTAAGCCTCTCTAAGGCCTCAGAAGTGAGAGAGGGCCTTGACCTACCAGAAGATGCTTTTGACACCGCTACGGGGCTCTCAGTGGCCTTAGCGGGGATTGTAGGGGTAGGGGTGTCCCCCTCCACCTCAATAGGGACTAACCCATTGGTGAGGTCTAAAATGGTCATTCCCAAGGAGTCCGCCAACAGGACTATTTCCTTAGTTGTTTCAGTTGGGTCATTTTGCTCGTTCTCATCCCACAGCAAAAGAACCTTAGCCTTTTTGTTGAAGTTTAATGCGTCTGGGAACAGGCTATCTACCTTGACAATTTCACTAGTGGCCTGACCTAGGTTGGTGGGTATGCGTCCAGTCTCTGTGTAAATTGTGAAGTCTGCGGAGTAATCCAGCAGCCAATCCAATACTCGTGCTTGACCAGCCGTGGGTTTACCAGTCCACAAGTAGTGAAACTTTGCGCCCTCTTTAACATCACCAAGACCCGCCTCGATGACGTTGTCTGATGAGTTGCCTGTACCTGCAATCAGGTATTCCATGTTGTCTCCTTTTTATTTTAGTGAACGTTTATTCGCCCAATCTCCCAACAAGGTTAGCAACCTTAGTACCGCATGGCAACCCCCAGCCAAAGCAGACACCGCAAGCCCTGCAAGCCAACGGTCATCAAAGGGCAAAATAAAGGTGGCGGCGTAAGATAAGACAATCCCTGCCAATACCTTTACCCACGGCATAGCCTCTCTCGGGGTGACCGCGTCCAACAATTGCATCACTTTGTAAACTGCTAGTGCACAAATTATGTAGGTCATCATGTCCTTAAAACTTTGCAGTGTCTACTAACTTAGCCTGCCAGGAATCCAATCAAATGTCAAGTCAGTACTGATATCAAAAATAGTGGTGTCAATAAGCATACTAACAGGAAGTATTCTGGGGAGAAGGGTAGTCACAGCATCTTGTGTTCTCTTCTTGCTTGTGGAGTAGAGCGAATAGGATGCGTACGGAGAGCCACTCCATGCGTAGTCTGCGAAGAAGTTTTGGTAGATAAATCCACCAAAGTCTGAGTCACCATTCCAAAAGGTTCCGGAAGTGTAGGGTTCCACCATCCACTCTGTGAGAGTTATGCTTGATTCTGCCGCAATGCTAAATATAGTAACTGGGAATTTCGACCCAGTAGTTGCTAGGTCTGGCATTTTAATAACAACCCTATCGGTAGGTGCTATCTCCGCAGTGAGCAACAACTCATCCTGTGGGTCTGTTGCCCAGTCAGACCAGTCCCCACTTGCGGCCCACTGCCCCCCGTACACTGAGCCGTCGCCAGTCATCTTTACAGATGACCAGTACTCAATGTCTGCGAGTACGGGAACAGCAATATCAGATACCAACGCAACCTGCACAGCAGCAGCAGTTGGGTTAGAGATGGTAAGAACACCAGCGGCGTTTACAACAGTTGTGTCTACGTCCTGTTGTTCTACCTTCCATTTTTTAGTCCCGGAGGTGATAACGAACTTAGAATCAACAACCAGGTTTACTCTCTCTGCGTAAACCCTAAAGGAGTACCTTGGGGAAACAGGGGACTCAAGAATGTCTACCTGTGTGTTTGTAACCGCAGATAGGTACTGCTGAACCGATGCCAGCGTTCCTTTTCGTTGGCGGTAATACCCAATGTCTTGCAGAATTTGCCTGGACTTGGATATGCCAATCTCAGGTGGGGTCATCTCCAAGCCAAACATTTCTGAAAGGTTCTCGATGGAACTAGCGTCGGTGATGTTTGGGTCGTACTGGGACATAACAGAATCAATAAGAGTTCTGGTTCTATCTAACTCAAAACCAAATATGTTGATGAACCTCTCCAACTGACCACGATTCTTAATTTCTGGGTCAAGATTTCGACCAATGGTGTCTGCCACTCGATAATACTGAGGGATTCTGCCCCACAGTTGTGCCACAGATCCAAGGTCTTTAGGAACTAACTCTTGGAGTTCAGCAACCTTTTCGTACCAGTTAACGCCACTCGCTCCCGTTCCGTTTTGGTTGTAGTGCAAAAACATGGAGTAGTACGCCCACCTGCCTTCGGGGGCATTAATATGTGTGGCACTATACAAAGGGTCTGACCACAGTTGCGTCTTAACCACAGTACCATTTCTTACGGTTTCTGGGGGGCCAGTTTTTGAGTAAACAATTACAACATCTGTGATTGTTGTATCTCCTGTAGTGTTTAACACTGGGTTATTCAGAGTAAATGGAGTCCACTCCAATAACACGCTTGAGTAACTTATCGCCTTGGCCGTAAAGGTTACGCTGATGAACTTGTCTGTTGCAATGATAAACCCATCAGCACGGAGGGCGGAGTCTGAGACAAGACGTGTTTGCCCCGGCGGAGCCTCAGTATCTGAACCACGAACATATGACCCAAATGGGTTTAAGTCTGGGGCCTCTACAAGGTCTGCGCGGCGTATCCTAAAGGATGTAAATGCCATTAGGCAACCGTAATACCAGAAGTTGCTGTAACCACAACATCAGAGATTAGCAGCAGTGATACCTCCCCAGAGGCAACGCCCTGAACAGATGGGGAAAGCGCCACCGTGTCAACTCCGGAAGTTGCTGTTGTAAATTTCGAGATATTGGTGTAGTCAACACCATCAACATCCATAATAGTTCTGTAAAGTGTTCCCAATGTGACCACCTGGCTGAAGGACACAGAATCAAACACAAACAGTTCTTTTATCGCTGCCTTGACGGCGTCTGTAACCGTCGTCTGAACAAACGTAGGAAGCACATTTATGGTGCATTCAACCTTTACAAGTTCTAAAACAACCGATGGGATTACTACAGAGTTGATTCCAACCATCTCTCGTGGAACGATGTAGTCATACACGTTAGCCCTAGTGTCATCAGAGAGTGTCAGAGGGCTGGTTGTTGGCCCCACTGGCAAGGTTCCGTCATACACATCTGGGGTACTCATTGGAAACAACTTTATTTGCGCATTTTTAAAACGGGCGGCAGATGAAACGGCGACAGATGTAACATTGGTGGCAGTTTTGGCGTAGGTAAATGTAGTAGTGAGAGGCACTTCGACAACCACATGTGTTCCATTGAAGGTGTCATCAACATCAAAGACCGCTATGGACTCTCCAACGGTCAACCCGTGAGCGGTGGACGTTGTCAGTGTGGCCACGTTAGTTGTTAGCGCCTTATTCACAATGAGCCCAGACTTAGAAGTAGACCCAACAACTACAGAGACTGTTGCCTTTGTGATATTCGCCACCCTAAGCAACAGGTCTTTGTAGTCTGCTAAGGACACCGCCCTATCTTGTGACCTAAAGGATGCTGGAACGTTAATCCGCAGAGACTCTAAGGACTCAGTGTCTACACCACCAGCAGCCCTATTGACGTTGGGGATGATTATTAGCCCATCGTAGGACGGGCCAAAAGTGTTGGTTACTGACTCAAAAGCATTGATTGAGTTGGGTGCTAAGTTCCCCAAAGAACCCAAACTCTTTCGGTAGGTAATAGAGATGACCGCATTCACTGAAGGTATTTTCCCGTACACATTGTTACCAAAGGTGACAGCGGTTACTCCGTCTGAATAGGTGTTCACTACAAACACTGGGGTGGTACCTCCAGAAGAAATCAATCTAGATACACGAGAGTACGTGACAGCAGCCCCTGAAACTCCTTCTGAAACACTTGCAGTCACGCTGGAGCCAACTACCCCAATGCGCGTTAACGAGAATACCTGTCCAGGCTGACCATCACTGACAAACTCCTCAGTAAAGATTTCGCCCTGAGTTAAGGTAAACAACACTGGGGTTGCTTCAGTAAGGGATATTTGGTAGACCGTATATCCAGAAATAGCGGCACCAGTTCCATTAAACGCTATGGCACGATTGGAAGTAAAGATCACATCTGCGGAGTCCTCAATTAAGGACTTCCCAGTAAACCTTGTACCAGCAGGAATAAGGATTGGGTCTACATCTGTAGCCCCAGACTCCAAAGCGTTGATGGTGATACTAGAAGTGGACGCGGACATTCCAGACGGAATATAGTCCAGCAGGTTAGCAAGGGCCAATAACGAAGAGCGTTGTGTGGCTGTGTTTAGAAAGGCCTCACGAGCAGCGCGGTCCACGTAGTAGTGCAGGGTGTCACCCATATACGCCCAAAGGTCCACCAGTAGCACCCCAAAGTCCGAGTTCTCTCGTGATGTCCATTCGGGGAAAATAACCGCAGCACGGGCAAGTAGATCCTCTTTGATAGAAGCATAGTCTCGGTTGGTGTAACTGAAGGTGCTCATAATAGTGTTTCCTCGGTAATCAATCGTGGGACTAGTGTACTAAAGGTTTGGATGTCATTTCCTTGCGAGGGGATTGAGTAATACACAGTAACTTGAATAGTTGACCCAGTCTCTGGGTCTTGTTGTATCTGTGGGGGTGTGCCGACTGATAACTCTATAATTCGTACTCCAGGGACAGCCTGACTCAACCTAGCCATGGCAGCGGTTCGCCACTCAGCCATCTGTAACGAGCCTTCATTCTCAAAGAGCATCCCAGCAACCCCAGCGCCATAGTTGGATATAACAGTTCGCTCGAATGGAGAAGTAACAATAAAATCAAGGATTTGCTGGTTAATCATTGTTTCAAAACTTGTAACCCTTGAAACTGAGCCAGAGTAATCTATCTGAAACGGTACTTTTAAAACAGCCATTATGGGTGCTCCAATGCGTATACCCTGTTTTCAAGGTTTTTAAGTTTGTTTAATGACGGGCTTACATCAACAATAAACACATTAGTTAAGTTCTCGTCGTCAGACACCACCAGTACTTGTTCTCCAACTGTGGGAACTGGCCACACTCCATTTATAGAAGTACGTCCTATCTTAGAAATAGAAGCAGTTAGATCTGTACCAAAAGAGGGTGGCATCCTTACAACGATTTCTCCTGTTGACGAAGACACACGGGAAACAACAGCCCTGAAAGCCCCGTAAGAGTTAATAGACATTTGCAACATCCACAGAACTTCTCCATATATTGCCTGCACTAAGTACTGGGACTGGAGGGGCAACAAACCTCTTTCCCGCACGATCAACTCTCGGGGATGTGTTTAATGAATCTGTTTTAAGTTTGAGCGTGGTTAAGTACCTACTTAGCGTTACGAAGTGTGTTGCTTCCGCAATAACCCAGTCCATATCAAATGCAGAATCATACCTATTAAGGTTAACCAACCGTCCTGGGGTAGCCGAGGCCACTCCAAGAACAGTTACATCCGCCCGTAGTGGCCATTCTTTTTGGGCGAAACCCTCGGTCTTGCTAACTAGTTCTTCTTTGGTAGCAGCATTCACAGTTATTTCGTCCATAAAGCGTTGCCCGAAGGGCCTACCAAGCCCAGAAGTTGTAGTTGACGTGTGGGATTGTAGTTTCCCCTTGATGTCTAACGCCTTAAGGGTTTGTCCTGCGGACGAACCATACGGAGTAACATCCCCGATGTACCCAGTAAAGTCAACAACATTCCCAGGCTTCTCGTCCGCCCCGTTATCTGACAAGAGGGTGCTTAATGGAATGGAAGCAATTCCCCTGTGGTACGAAGAAGAGGGGTCATACACAGTTAGGTGAGCATCACTAGCGGTGATTGCATACCCGATACTGTCACATACGGAAACTAGAAACTCCCAATCCGATTGGTTGGTTTGAGTAAGGAGTTTAAACACAAGTCTATTGTTGGGGACTGAGTACGAGAGGTTGTATTTTTTAGAAATAGAGGCTAGTAACTTTGGCAAAGTTATGTTCTTATACGAAGCACTTTTAAGCCCCTTCATCTGGTAACTGGTGCCAAAACATACAACCTTGGCAAGTTGAATTGCCGACTTGTTAACAATCCCAGCGTGTGTTCTTGACTCCACTTCAACATAGGAAACATACCCATAGAAGTGCAAGAAGTTAACAGAGTCACTTCTGATGGACACCTTTACTGGTAGCCCCTTGTAGTCAGTAACAGCGAGGCCCGGAAAACCAGCGTAGGTAATTGTTGCCATGTCATGCTTGTTTTCGGCCAGAGAAACCTCAACAGAAACTATTGAAGAGTCATCAACAACCCCACCTGTAATGTCAACCTTAACAGTTGGCGCAGATTTAGTTGCTCCGCTAAATATCATAATGGCAACCTAATAATTGTCCCAGGGACGAGCCCCAATGGAAATCTAAGTTGTGGGTTTAGATCAACGATTCTCCAGTATTGAGTTGCATCCGAGTACATGCGGTGCGCAAGCCCATCAAGGGTATCCCCAGCCCGAACAGTGTAGGCCTGGTAAGCACCCAGATATGCAGTTTTGCGCTCAGACAACAAGTTTCCATTGTCGTCGTAGTCTCCGTAGGTGTATCGGGAAGTAACTCGTAGTCGTAGCATTATTTACCCTTCAACGCAGGTTGCCACATGATGTTGTTAATAACAACCTGCTGGCTAAGAGCGAAGTCCTTACTAAACTCACACTTACCCAGGTTAATGGTCTCATCGAGGTTGGTGGTGTTGTACGAAAGAGAGAGAGAACAGTCCCCTTTTAATGTAAACCTTTCGTCAGAGAAGGGTCTAAGATTCCCAAGATCGGCGTAGCGTTCCGTTGGTGTTACCTTAAAAACCAACCACACCGCGTCCGAAGACCCAGTATACCTAAAGTACCCGTTGGCAGGGACTGTCTTAAGTTCTAAGATTTCCCACACCTTCGATGGTGTTGAAAGACCAGGAGCAGTCAAGTTTGTTGGGACTGGTGAGAGTGTTAGCACCCCACCTACTGATGGTATAAGATCGCTAGCACCTGTTCCCTTATCATCCTTCCCCACTACCCTATTTGTTGCATCCTTTTGATGGCTGTGCCAGTACAACTGTAAGTTTAATACTCCAGTTACACCAGTATTCCTGTAGGAATCAACACTTGGAAGTAGCGGCCTAATCTCATTTAGGGGCAGTAGTATCTCTATCTCAAACTCGGCCTTACGAGAAAACAACATATTCCCCAAAAGAAACTTCTTGTCCGAGAAGTACGGGGTTTGGAGGGTGGCTTTTTGGTATGGCAGTGCTGAACCCCAAAAGTTACTTGCTAGTAGGAAAGGTCTATTTATAGTCTCCGTTAGTTTTATTGAAGGGTCAACAACCGTTGTTTGTTGTATGGTACTTGGTTTACTTGACGTACCACTCGCCAGTTTATCATTCACTATGGTGCCAATCTTAGTAAGGTATGTATCTTTTTTGGCAAAGCCCATGTAAAGAGCCTGCATCTGGATATCCACCACACACTGAGTTGGGATCATGCCTGCTGAAAACTTATTGAAGGTTACGTTTATGCTAGAGATATACCCCTCCACCATAAACCACTCTGTGAATACCACACGAACCGGCTGGGAGATCAAGAAGGCAGTGTTACCGACGTTCGCACTTAGGGACTCCTCAGTAACGAAATCTTTTGATTTAGCAGTATCTTTTTTGTCCTCTTCAACAGTTGTATTCTCCAACGCTTCTTTGGCTGCGTCAGCGACCTGTATTTCTGTTGCTTTCTCATTCCGTGCGATTATGGCCTTAACCGAAGCCTCAGAAATGCTTTGCCCAGTTATGTCATCCAGCACCATAAGATCTACCAGAACCCCAAGATCAGTAACCCACGCAGGGTTAAAGGAACTCCCAGCCGCTGCGGATGTCATCTTCGCATGAGCCTTCGCCAGCGCGGCCCACCTTGCTGCCTCTGTGTTAACCGCATCTCTTTGAGACAGGCGGCTGGCAGCGTCCGCAACCTCTTCAAAGCCTGTCTTTGGGGGGGACCAATTACTTCCTATTTTAAGTGTCCCACCAACACCGCCAATATACTTTCCACTGTTTACTTCGGCCTCACGATTAAATAGCAGTACAAAACCAAAACTTGCGTCACCAGGAATTGGTTGGGTCATTTGCGCAGCGTCTTGGTTAAACCAATATTGAATATCATTTCGCGCCTGTACACCACGTTGGATCACGTCTGGATTAAACTGAAACTTACAATAACTCTTTCCAAGAGAGTCCCCTAGGTACACGGCTTCATTTAGTTTTCGTATATACCCCCGTGTTACCTTCTGTAAACCACGCTTCGCAGCATCTGCGTTTGCAGCAATCGTGTAGGCAGGCCCAGGATAGATGAAGTCAGGGTTAACCATTCCTGCCTTCTGCGCATCCTTAATCCACTCCATCTCCGATAGAAGAGCGGGAACGAATGTTGCCCCACCATACGTTTTCGGAGCGCTTTCTACCTTGGGCTTGGCCAGGTGCTTTTTGGGTTTTCCTTGTTTATTTTTTTGGTGCACCACTATGTAGTCCTCAACACTTCTCTTTTAAGATCTGTTTCCAGAATTCGGGCAATTCGTTGGGCGATTGCATGGGCATCATTAGTGGTACTTCCTGTGGATGTCATGTAGATGTTAGGGGCAATAGTAACACTGCTTCCTCCAGCAACTGTTACGTTTGTTCCACCACGCTGGGGGGCATTGGTGATTGGATCGCCCGTAGAGAACCCACCCGCCTTAACTGCTGCTTGGGCTTTTGGATACCACGCTTCCGTATCATTCATCGGATTCCCACGTTTGTTCCACGGGACATAATTTCCACCACCAAATTCAAGACGTGCCGCCTTAACATTCGTTGCGGGGTCATACAGTTCTTCATTGGTTGCTATTTTGTAGCGCTCTCTCCTGGCCTCCCCCATCTTCCCCAACATGTTTATTTGGAACAAGCCATAAGACCTGTCGGGACCTTTGCCGTTGTACACACCTGGAATCCAGTTTGATTCACGTCCAGCGATGGCGAGCATGTTCACTAGGTCTTTACCCTTAAAGCCTCGCTTGTGCATAAGCCCCGCAAGTTCTATAGGGTCCATAGCCTTCATCGAGCCCCCAGTTCCTGCTGACTGAGGAGTGGACCGCCCAGTGCTAGTGCTGGACACACTGAGGCCATTGCCCCCTGTTGACCCAGTAGCCCCGCCCATGTGTGTGCGGTTCTCTGCCAAAATTGCTGATATTCCAGCGCCTATCCCTATTTGATTAAACGTTTGAAGACCCCTACCTACCGTAGAACCACTCCCAGACGAGGTGTTGATATCCCTTTGGTATGTGTCCCCAAGAGCGCCCCCACCAACAGGGTTGCCATTAGCATCTAGTTTATCTTCGTAAGCCTTTGCCCCAGCAGGAAGCCCCCACGGAGCACCAATCTTTTCGTACTCCCAGCGGCCATTTGGTAGTTCCGCAGGTTGAACGTGCCATGGCTCATTGTTTACATCACCAAATGTTTTGAGCCCAAATCTCGCAGCATTCTCTTGTACCCAATCAAGGTCCCCAACTAAGTCAGCAGCCAAGCCAATTTCGTGCATAGACTTTCCTGGGGGCATAGCAGGTGCACCTGAGTGTCGTATGTATTCTTCTCCTCTGTAGGACACCTCTCCTTTCTCTCCAGGCCCTGCTTTTTTGTAGCGCGAGAAAAACATTGTTGCTTGCTCTGATGCAGAACGATGCCCCTGCCCAATACCAACGTTTGGGTTTTCCTGCATCATGGCCAACAATTGGTTTTTGAACCTAGAATTCAATGGACGGAATGTTGCAGAGTTTGTAAGTTCCCCAAGGCTTACTCGCCCTGGGGGTCTTGCATACCCCATTGGAACCTTTGCGCCAGTTTGGTTCTTCCCCACCGCACCGGGTACAGGGTCACCAGTATTAGCAATGGTAAGACCACCAGCGATAAGACCCATACCCAATGGCGCTCCGCCACCAAGAGTACCCGCCGTAATCCCCATTCCAACCGCAGCCATACCATAGCCAAGTACCTTGCTCTGCCACGTGTTCTTGGTGCTGGTTCTGAGCCCAATAGCGCTACTAAGGAAGTCTTCTAAACCTCCCATGGCCTGAGTTAACTTCTGTGTTGCCACTTCAAGATCCGCATAGTTATCTACTTGTCTACGGGCGAATTTATCTTCCCTACTTTCCTTTACACGGGTTGTCTCTTCCGCTTGGGTCGCAAAGGTATCTTCAATACCCATAGTCGTGCGGTCCTTCTTCTTTGAAGGGTCGTACATATCCGTTTTGCCAGTCTTCTTTTGATACTGGACATTTGATTCCGCGTAATCCAATACGGTGTCTATCATGTCCTCTGGGACACCCATTGACGAAAGTCTGGCCCTAGTGACAGACCCAGCCTGTCGTGCTCCTTTAAGCACATTTTCGTTGGTTAACCCAGAGCCCTTGGTTATGTTCCTGATAACTTCACCAATGTCTCGCTGCTTCCCACCAGGGCCATACATCCCTGTTCCTAAGGTCATAGTCATTCTGTTGTTTACTTGGGCAGAAGAAAGAGATTGCATCATCCCAGCAATTTGCCCCGTGGACTGTGACCACCCTGAAAGCGCCCTCATACCCTCTACTGCCCCAGCATTTAAGTTTGCGTTAAGACCAGTTGCTTGTTGTAGCGCAAGCATTGTGCTAGTTCCATCCACACCAAGTTTTGACTTGCTTATTGGGGTTCTTAAGTCCATAGCCTGCATCTGAGTTAGACCACGAGTTTGCATCATGTAATTGGTCAGTTTGTCGTTAGATAACACCCTTCCGTAGGCGCTGTTTGTACGATTATCAATTGTTTGGATAGCCAGCGCAACCGCTTGGCCCATAAGTCGCGGCCACACACGGGCACCCTTAGCAGCAACGCCATCTTCCCTGCCCCCCCTTCCACCATTGGCAACATCCTCATCCATTCCTTTGTTGATGATGTTTACAGTTTTATATATGCTTTGGGTAGATGTGTTACCTGAGGCAATGGCATTCTGAGCAGCACTCGTTGCTGTCTGGGTTAGGGGCAATTTAACTGCTCCAGCACTTGCCTTCGCGCTCCCCATACCATTAGGGCCTAGCCCCTCCATTTGCTGGAGATTGGTGAGGGTCTTGTTCAGTTCAGCATTGATTGACTTTAAGTTAGTGTTCAGCCACTCAAAGTCTTTTCTAATTCCAGATACGCCCTTAGCAAGTTTGTCTAGTTGGACAATATCAACCTTAAACTTTGCCTTGATATCTGGGTTTATTGCTTTTTCTGCTGTTGCTGCCACGATTAGTCCTGTCTATGCCATCTGCTCATTGCCGACCAGTAAGTGCGCTGACGCACCGTCATCGTTTTAATATCCTTGAGCGAGAAGCCCTTGTAAACAGCAGCAATCGAATCGTAGTCCCAGTATGTACTTACTATATTAGCCGAATAAAAGTGAGGCCCAGTTGAGCATGATTGGGAATGCTTTTCCACAATGGGCGCAAAGGGCTTCCACCTCCTTAATATCAGGGCCTGGCTGGGCCTTTAACAACTTGTCAATGATCTTGGAACGATCTTTACTTCCTAACTTTTTAGCCCAATCCTCTGGGCTATTTGGTTTCTGCCCATCAGCCCACTCAGCGCATCGTGCGATTAGAATGGTGTTTTGCTCAGGAACAGTCTTGGCCTTCTTGCTCACATACTGGCTATCCGCGCCAGTCATAAGCCTAAAAGCCTGTAGTGTGCCATCCTTAAGTGTCACTATTAAAGGTTCCTGTGGGTTGCCCACTCCTTTACGGATTGGGAACTCATCTAAGCCAATTTGTACATCATTTGATTTTCCGCAATGAGGGCAGTTTATTTCGTATTCACGATAGTCACCATAGGTGGCCCGTACTGTGGCCAAGAACAACATATCTCTATCCCCAATAATTAGGGAATCAATGGTTTCTGGGTGGTTGCTTATAAGGGTGTTTCCAATGGAAACTACGCTCCGTTTAAGAAGGGCCGACATGTACTGTGCGTACAGCAGCCCATTATCCGCGTCCATAGAAGCAAGCGCTTCTTCGTCCTCACCAGTCAACTCATTGACTGTTGCGGTAGTTTCCCATTGTCGTGCCTCTTGGTTGTACACCCCACGAAACAACTCAGTTGTTGTTTTAGGGGTAACACCAATTCGTGGTGTTGGGTCTTGCATTGCAGATGCAAGGGATGTTGCTTCCGATTGTGTAGACATTTACTGCTCCTTGTTTTTAGTTGTACTAGTTTGCTGTAGCAATATCCTTGATCTCATCCTGCGTCCATGCTACCGTAAAACCCTCGTGGTGTATGTTCATCTGTTGCACCATGATTCCGTTGTCACCAGCGTTCAAGTCGCTGAGGCCATAGGCACCTGGCCAAGCGTTAAACAACTTAAAAGCCACCTTGACGTTGCCATGCTTGAGTAATGGGCCACTGGCATCAGCGCTGTCCATGCTGTACCTAGCGTCACTCGAAGTGTATGGGTGGTCATACACCTTTACAATGACATTGCAACGGTAGTTAGTATTATCTCCTTTACCACCATTTACTAAGCCGCCGACGCCACCATTGATCCACGAGTGCATAAACTTCTGCCACAACCACAACTGGCTTTGTTCGGCAAATGCCCCACGAGCGAAGGTTACGGCTGGGAAGTCAGACTGACCAATCATTTTGTGAGGATGTGTGTTCATGCCACCTTCGCGGTAGGCAATCAACTCGTTTTGTACTGATAGGCCACCGACCTGGGCAAACCCTAGATTACCAATACCCGTTGTGAGGGCGGTTAGTTCATCATCAAGGGGTTCAAAATTAACCGTAAACTTAAAGTTACGTAGAGGGTCTGTTCTTTGGGTGCTTGCCATGGATATCTCCTAGATACTCGTAGTTACAGTACTTCCACCAGTCCATTGACTGATGCTTATTACAATGAATTCAGCAGGAGATTGCAAGGCAACCCCTATCTCAATATTTACTATTCCGTCATCAATTGACGTGACCGTGTTGTTTACTGAACTACAAACTACATAAAAGGCGTCTCCCGCCGTATTGCCTTTCAAGCCACCAGTTCCCCAGAAGGTTGTAAGCATGGCGGAAAGTTTGACAGAGATTGTGGACCATAGACGCTCGTCGTTAGGCTCAAACAACGCAAAGGTAGTTGCATTCTTGGTAGTTGTCTTTAGGAAGTTAAGGGAACGGCGAACCGTTACAAACTTGTCCTTTGTGTTTCGCGCAAGAGTACGCGAGCCATTGATGATGACACCAACACCTGGGACAATTGTGAATGTGTTTAGTTGCTGATCCTTGTACAGAGCACCTTGCTCAGTCTCTGTAAGGTTGGCGACAATCCCGAACACGTTACGGATATCTAGTCCGTAACCAGCAGGGGCCTTGGATACACCACGCTCTACTTCTGAACGAACAAACGCTCCAACAACAGCACCACCACAGAAGGTGTCGCGCACTGCGGCAGCACCTGTCTTGGTTGGGTCAAACATCTTAAGGGCTGGGCCGTAAACAGCAGCATAACTAGATGCCGTGTATGACGTAACTGCCGAAACGAGTGCTGCCTTGGTTGTAGCGGTTTTTGGGGTATCAACAATTAAGAATGAATCTCCGCGCACCGTTAGGGTTGCGATTGTGGCGTTAATAACGGTTGAACTCGTCTGGTTTACAAGGTTGAACAACAAAGAGCCTTTGACTAGATCATGTGCCTCAACGGCTACAGCCCATGAAGACGCATCAATGCTTTCTGAGCCATCTGTGCCAGAAGCGAATGTTCCAGACACATCCATGTCTGCAATATCCAAACCCAAAATGGCTAGTGGTGTGCCAGAGGCAACAGTGGCAACTGAAGAAGTAGACACGTAGTTCGAGTACAGGCTCAGGATAGTCGTCATGAAACGGTTAGACGAAGGGTCTGTAGAAAGTCCCGTCCACAACTCTACTTCCAAACCACTCAGCAAGACTGACATACTGAATGTTGATGCGTTGTTGAACATGGGTGCAGATGTAGGGGTTGTTAATGTGTCTGAATCAAATACGTAGTTTATGGTAAGGCTGTTGCCCCAAACACCAGGGGACTTGGCATTTAACGCCCACAACGTCGCAGCGCTACCACCAGTAGGAGTTCCTTGCACAACACTTACAGCGGTAACCGCTGTTGGATCAATTACGCGGGTTACGTAGCAAGCCTGCCCACCGTTAGCAAAGAAATGGTACACCGCATAACCGAGGTCATAAGTGTTTTCTAAGTTGCCAAAGACATTCTTGTACTGTGACCATGTCGTTACCAGTACTGGCGTAATTGGGCCGCGAGCCGACAAGCCAATGAATGCACCTGGAGTTGCACCAGTCGCGTTTGAAATGTTCGTTGTAAAAGCGGCTTCCTTAACGTAAACCCCTGGGCGCTCGTATGCCATGATATCTCCTAAACAGTGTTAATTGGACAAAAGTGTCTAAAACTCAACTTAAAACTTTAATTGGTAAGGGCAATTGTACTATGTATAGATGTGACAGGTAGTGTGCTGGCCAGGTGGTCCATATCTTGATGGGTTATTTCCGCAGACATTTTCAATGTTATCACCTTACGGAATATACGTTTTCTGTATCCAGACTCAGTATCCAATAGGTCAGCGTTGGTCCAATCGAGCGTGTCAAAACGCCTAGTTGTACCGTCCGCCTCAATGAATATTGAGTTATAGCGAAAGGGAATTACCTTTCGTAGAAGGGAGGAAGTAAGTTGCCTGTCGTGAAGGGCGCTTCTACAGTAGGTAGAAACTTGGTACAAAAGGTCAACTGGGATAAATGGGTCTGCTATTTGGAACCTATCATTGTTCCCAAACCCTAAGGTAGTGGGAACTGGACCAGTAACATCACTTTTCTCGCTAGGCCAATAAGTGAAGTAACTAGAGTCGTTCCCCATCTCTGTTTGGGTGTCCGCATAGATAGGGTTATCAGAGTGTTGCCTATCAGTCGCGTGTAGGACATCAATGAGTTCTATGGTTATGAACGGGTAGTCCCGCTCCGTCTCGGCTTCTGGGTACCTGAAGTACACACCTATTGGGCGGGCGGAATTCTTGTCATCACGCACCGTGAGGTTACTAAACCGTAGTTTTACCGCCTCGTCCTCGGCAAGGATGAACCCTGTTTTCACGACTGCTTAGTCCTTCGTACTAGAACCTTATCCAAGTTATCACTAACCTGCCCTGCCAACGCTGGGTAAATGGCGATCTTACGGATTATAGATTTAGCGGGGGTTTCTGGCGTCCCATACTCCAGTTCGCCTGCGCGGTATTTGGAATCCCCACCGACTCCATAACTCATTATCATCTCTTTTTGATCCCACATGATGTCAAAGTCTTTAGCCAGGGTTTTGTACTCAGGCTCAATGGCTGGAAGTTCTTTTCGTAAGCGCTTGACCTCAGTGGTCATGGCATCACTTACAGTCTCTGAAAGGATTGTCTCCATGTTTAGAAAGAAATCCATAAGGTAGGCAACGGGGAAGGGCGTCCCTTTTACAATCGGGGTAGAACTAGGTCGTTTACCTTTCAAGAGGGCTCCTTAGTTCTAGGCGATGTTTACTTGACGCACGTCAAGCCTCTATATTCTATCAGGTTAAGATAGGGAAATTAGCGGGCCACGGATGGCTCTGCACCGCCATAGGCATTGGGCCTGGATCGTTAACCATTTCCTGGTCAATATAGACCTCAAGCCCTTCAACCACTACGAGAACGTCGTCTTTTGCCCGCCCTCTTACACGGTACATGGACACAGAGTAATACCTGGCGTCGTAGAAGAACATGTCATTTAAATGCCTCTGGTACTCAAACGGTTCTGGAACTCCAGCAGTGCGCATGTCTTCTATAGACATAACGACGTTAACTACTTGTACTGGCTGACGACCTTCAGGAATTGCCCTCTTGGTATCTTCAGTTTCGGTAATCATCAAAACAGGAACACTTATCCCAGTTTCGTAAGTCTTACCGCCTGTAAGGTAATTACCCTCATCATAGATGTCATCGTATACAACCCCGTCAGTACCCGTTTTAATATATGGAAACCAGACGATGAACTCACCTATGGTCCTGTGGTACTGCCTGTAGTTCTTCCGAATATGGGTAAGTTCCCTTCGTGGGTCCATACGCTTAGAAACCTAACAATGCAGCGGAAGAAAACCCAGTGACTGGTTCTAGGTCGATATAAACATCTTCACGAATTTCTTCCTCAACTTCCGCAATTTGTAGATCCCCCTTACCAATTTCAGGGAACACCTGGGTAACTGGGCCATACTCATTGAGTTCGCGCTCCTTGTAGAGAGGAACTAATCTTCCAGTGCTTCTGGACACTCGGCGCAAACTAAGCATTTCAATCTTCTCAACACCAATGTTAAGCGCCCTAGCCTGCTTGTTGTAGGCATTCATCCAGTACTCTAGAAGGCTTTGAACCATCCTAAACCGTTGACTGGCGGGAATATGAATTGACTCTGAGGTAGTGACATCAATGTCTCGACTGAACTCCGTCATTAACCCCCACAAAGCCTCAACAACCGTATGCATCCCAATAGTGTCTATGACAATTTGGGCCATATTACTAAAGGGTAGGTCTAAGTTATAGACATGCTGGGTAATGGATTGCCTTGCGTAAAAGGTCAAATCGGTGGGGATTACCCATTCGTAGTAATAACCTTCTACCAGAACCTTAGTGCCCGCCGCCAAGGTTGAATTAAAGCGCAGCACACCATTACGAGAATCCAAGGAATAGTAAACAGAATCGGTTGTTGTGGCTGTGATCGTTGTTGGGCTACCAGTAGTGTAGGTTCCCACCCACAGTGAGCCCGCATCAATGTTTGGGTTCCCCAACTCGTATGTTCGCCCAACTGCATCAAAGGATGTTTGGAAGTACTTAGGAAAGTCGCGCAAAAAGTTCCTAGCAATTGTCGTAACCCTAGTAATGTCTGTATCAGAGTATTGAGTTTCCATGCTACTAGTTTACTTTATTACTGGTCACCAGACCCAGAGCCCGGAACCGTATCTTGCATTGGCTGGTTAAGGGCTGGCTGTTGTTCCCTAAATCGCCCAACAGGTGCTCGCCTAACACGAACAATGTCAGTAACCGTTCCAGAAGGAACTGGAAGAAGTCGCTCTTCGGTCACAGCCCAGAAAACAAGAACTGATGAAGTTCTGGGTCTGGAGGAGCAACATACTCCCCTAAGTTTTTCCAAAGACCTCCAACGTACACATACATCGTGGATTGTCCAGATGCGGGAGAAGACCCTGTACGAACATAAGTATCCCCAGTGGAAGCGGCAATTGTTGGGACTGCTGTGCCTGTCCTAACGGCCTTACTAAATCTGCGCTTATCAACCACACTCGTTGCAGATAGTGAAACACCAGATTTTCGGTAGAGGGCAAACAGTGGTACCTGTGTTGACGCAATGATTGGGAAAACGGGGTTTGTTGCGTCAGAAGTACCCAATACCGTTGCATACGAGAATACCCCAGCAGATACGCTGGCGACAACTATGTCAAAACGTGGGTCAGCACTAGGTGCTGTAAAGGTAAGGGCCCCAATCCCGAGGTATCCGTAAGCGCCATTAATAATGACTTCCCCTACAGTAAGAGTTGCACTTCCGTCACTGGCCCCTGACACGGTGATGTCACAGCCAGTAAGGACACCATAGTTCGCATTTCCTAAGATACTAAAGTCTAAGGAGTCTGGTTCCGCCTGGTCGAGGCTCTGGATTGATGCCCCATACTCGTTTGCGTTGGGTACTATTAATCCTGGCATTTAAACCTCAGAGTGTGTCGTAGATGTTTCCTGAACGCTTTAGGTACTCATACAAATCGCGTGAGAGTTTGTAGCGTGTCCCATCAACAAAGTCATATGATGCTTGGGCATAAAACAAGGTCCAAGTTCCTTTAACCCTTGCGGACACTTCGTCCTTAGTAAGGACTAGGGGTTCTGGTGCGGGAACTTCAGCAATTTCCTCGTCTTCTACAAATTCTGTAATTGCTTTCTTTGTTGCCATGTGTTTCTCCTCATTGTTGGTTGTTAAAGGGGGACGAAGTACGTTACTCCGCCCCCCCTAACACTACATTATTATTCTCAGGCGATTGCACCACCGAGTGTGTTTAGAATGACACGCGATTCGTGGGTAATCATGCCGAAACCCCAAATGGAGTACCAAGCAAGACCATGCTCACGACCGAAGTCAATGACACCACCATCACGGAGTTCCACTGGCAAAGCAATGGCGTGACCAAAGGCGTTGTCACCAATCATGATGGCGTTGTACGCATTGGCGTTCTCTTGAACACCTTCGGTGCCTGAGTCAGCATCAACACCTGAAAGGCCGTAGATAGCGCCAGTTGACGCTGTTGCGTCAAGGCCCTTCTTAACCTGTGTGGTCTCAATGAACACTACGTCGTAGATACGACCGATTTCACCGAGCATGAAGTTGCCTGGGGCAGCGTACTTGGTTACTTCAATGAATTCAGGCCAGTCACGGAGCGAGCGGCTCTGTGCTGGGTGAACGAAGCAAACGTAGGTATCACCAAGGCGTGGGATGTTTTGGCCAGAAAGAACCGTAACGGCATCTTTGATGGCTGCTGGGGACAGATAGCCAGGGGCGGCGGCAGTACCAACAGTACCAGCGTCGTATGGCGAGATCGTTGTACGAGCACCAGATGCGACGTTGCGACCGTAGACGAGGTTCGCTGCTACAGCAGAACCACCACCGAATGGAATGGCTGTCTTGTACAGCGTGTTACGCGCTTGGATGTCCATGGACTGTGCCATGTGACGACCGAGCAAACGACTGGACGAAGCCATCACGTCATCGAACGAAGCGTTGAGCAACAGTTCGGTTACGGCAAGGGCCTGGCCTTGTTCGCCAACTGTGATCTGAATCTGTGATGCAGACAGAGCGACTGGCTCCATACGCACACCTTCAGTCAAGGTTGCACCTGTGTCCTCATCCGTTGCGAGGTTGCTGTAACGCATGAAGTTGATTGTCAAACCAGGCTGTACGCCGAGTTCTGTTTTCTTGACGGCGAATTGCTCAAAGCGGAGAACAGGCATTGCCTGAAACAAAATCTCTTTTGACCAAATCTGTTGAATTGCTGGGGAAAGGGTTGCATCGCTTGAGTAGCCCGTGGTTGTGATTGAACCAAGTCCTGCTCCTGTGATTGCTCCACCTACTGGTGCTGGTAGTGCCATGGATAACCTCCGGGGTTACGTATCGGTTAAATTACTTGCCTTACTAAAAACGACCCTTGGGTCGTGAACTCAAAAGCCTGTCACGCATTTTAACATACTGGTCCATGGTCATGTTTCGGATGTCATCCGCATTCAACGTTTGGTATTCCGTTTGGGTCTCCATTGGTCCAACAGGTGGCTGCGAAACAACCGTTCCTCTAACACGACTCGGTTGAGTCGTTTGCTGGATACTTTCGATTATAGCAGCACTGCGCTGGCTAAGGATTTCCACAGAGGCGTCAATCTCCTCAGGGGTGTTACCAGAGACCAAATCAAGCAGTTCTGGGATGATGTTCTCTTGGGCCTCCGTCAAGCGGCGCTGACGGTAAACCTCAACCGCCCGTAGTTGCTGCTCCTTTTCAAGGAGGGCTTGGGATGCTTGGCGCTCCTGCTCAATGCCAGCAAAGCGCTCCTGCCACACCTTGTCAATGTCCTTGATCTTGGTGTTGAAGTCATCTTCTGTGCGCTTTAGCAGTTCCTTGGAACTTAACTCATCAAACTCACGCTGATGACGGACTTCCTCTTCCTTGCGCACGAGGTCTTTAGCGGCGTTAATAGACGCTTCCCGCTCTTTTGCAATGACTGAAATCTGATCTTCCAATGTCTTTGTGCGGATGTCGGACTCTTCAATACGCTTGTAGAGTTTGTCCTTTTCCTGCTTGCGAATTGCCTCGACCTCGTCCTCGGAGAAGACCCGACCTTTTGGTGGGGGGCTCTGCTGGGTTTGGTTCGCTTCTGCGTTAAACGCATCAAGCGCAATTGCGGGGATGGTTACGGTATCTTCCACTGTCTTTGGCATATTTATCTCCTAGATGTTGTTGGGCTTATATTAACTTAGGTAATGTAAACGTGTGGTTCGCTTAATTTTCGTCAGGTATACGGCGCTGGGCGAACCTGGCTCCGTATGCCTTGCTTGTTATTTGGTTTATTAAATCCATTTCAACTGGATTAACACTAGTTCCTGGAAGCACACCGCCCCCTTGAGGACTGCCTGCTGTACTAACACTATCACCTCCAGCGGAGACGTTTTCGAGACCGCCTGTTGAGGGGAGTAAACCAGTCGCCATCATGACCGCCTGGCCTATTTGAGCCCTAATCATGTCTAGTGCACCCTGGTCTATAGCATCATCACGGAGTTCCTCAAAGATCTCAAGCATCTTCTCATTGGGGAATTCTTCGCCAAGTAGTTGTAGCGCCCCACGCTTGGACTCTAGCCCAAGGGCCATCTTTGACTGCACCTCATTAAGTTTGATGAGTTCGTCAACTGGCAGCGGTTGAGGCCAATGGATTGTTGTTTTATACGTGTTTGGGTCTCTAGGATCCAACTGTGTGAGCATTGAAGCCTCTGGGGCGGCAGACTCTGATGGGTTGTAAATGAGAAGTTCTGGAAGGAAAACCGACGCAGTGCGGATAATAATCTCATTTAATTTCTCCAACCCATTTGTAAAGTGAATCTTCTTCATCTGGTAACGGTTCATCAAAGGCTGGTATTGAATTGCTAGAGCAACACCGCTGGTGTTAGACACTGGCTGGAATTGCCCAAGGGCTGTTTCAGGGACACCAGTAATCTCATGCATCGCTCTCTTAATAAGTTGCACATATTCTAGAGCACCAGCCATTTCCCCCTTGGACTCTAGGTTAAACACCTGCGCATCTTTAGGAAGCCCAGCCCAAACCTTCTTAGGACCACGCTCCAACTGACTTGCTTTAGCGCCCGTGATGATTGTTACTGGGGCGGCGTGATAGTTAATGATGTCCGAAATCTCAGTCATCTTTTCGTTCAGTTCACGGTTCAGTTGAATAATGTCCCAGATGTCGGACTGACCCCAAGGGGATGATGTGATGGTGACATTGGGGATGTGGACAATAGGAACCATGCCCAATGGGTTCTCATACTGGTCGATTAGTTCATCGTTGATGAACTGCTGTACATTATCGTCCGTAAGGATTTCCGTAAAGGTGTAGACCTGACGAGTTCCTTCTGGTGATGTGCCCCAGAACCTGTACTTCAGTTTAAATCTAAGCAACCTCTCCCTGTCATGGGGGTGATACTCGGGGAAGCAGTGGGCTGGGTTTAACGGAAGGATTCTAATTCGTCCTGGGTGCACCATCCCTGTTGGATCTGCGTAAGGTTCATCAAACGCAATCTTCACAAAAGCGTCACCACAAACACCGGCAAGTTGTCCAATTTGCCACAACAGGTAATGCTTGTTGTTGTGGTTATCCCAGACCTCATGGAGTAGGTGCGGGATAATTGCTTGGTTTGCCTCAGGGACCTTGAACTGAATCCCCTTACCAAAGCAGAAGTTGGTAATGAAATCGGCCATTGTCCTAACGTAGTTAAGGGTGATGTTGTTATCACCCATTTCCCTACGATGGCTCCAGTGATGCCCCAAGTACCAAGCCCACGCAGCAGAGTACCTGTTTAGACGTGGGCCGTGAACCTCAAATTCCTCGTCAGCCAGTTCAACTAGACCTAACGGGGAGATCGCAACAGTTAAGTCGCTGGAAGCGGCTCTGTAGGAGGGAGACCAGAAGTCAACAGGCATTAGTTATTCCTTATCAACATAAGAGGGGTTGATAAGATACTACTTCTTTTTTGCAGGTGCCTTTTTTGCAGGTGCCTTTTTTGCAGGTGCCTTGGTGATGCTAATGCTGACTGGTTTACAGCCCTTATCCCCAAAGAATGCGGCAACAGTTGGGTCACCAATTCTGGTTGAAACCCACGCAAGGCCTGCGGCAATGAGGGGCAAAGACATGGCGAGAAGTGCTGGGTCAACGCTGTACTTGATGCCTAGATATGTGACAATGCCTAAAACACCGCCCTTTGTTGCCTGGTCTGTTGTCTGGTTTGCTGTAGCCATAGATATGTCCTTTGCTTGTTGGATACTCGATTATACAGGTTTTGCAGTTTTCCTGTTTCCATCCTGCTCTTGGACAAAGGTGTGAAAGGGAGGTCCCGTATAGGGGTCATACCTAGCAGTCACAATAAGGGCTTTTATAGCGTTCGTTTTCGCCTGCTGGATAGTCTGTTTTTTGTTATGTGTCAATATCTGCATGGCCCCCAAAGCATAGTCAGACCCAGAACCTACCGAATAAAGTCCATAGGAATCAGATGACCACGAGTAATCACTGTCCACAATATAAATGGTCCCATTTATTACTACGAGGATTGCGGAACCCTGCTCAGCGATATGTTCCTTATCTTCAATATCAGGAACAGAATATCCTTGTGCGTCAAAACACTCTCTAAGTGCTGGTATAAATTTGGCCGTAAAGAACTGGTCAAGTTTTTTACCCTTGAGGTTTGGTGGGGGTGTCGGTGGTTGGAATACATGCTGAATGATGTTAATCGCCCGCACATCGCCAGCAGCACCAAGTAGATATTTTCCGTTAGGGGCCACCTTGCTTGAACCATCTTTTAGGGTGGCTGTCTGTATGGATGCTCCCCCAAAGTAACTACGTGAAATCCTAGAGTCCACACTTATAACAGCGAAACCATCTCCTTGAACGGCTATAATTGTTGTCATAGATCAAGTAGTCTTAGGGCATCGCGGGCTTCCATATAGATGCGCCAGTTGTTCTCTGTCTGATTGTCACGCCAACAGATAAACGCCAGCAACCTTGCTGCATACAGCACCTGTGGCATCATGACTGTTTTGCTTGGTACTCTTTGCCGTTGTACATGGCCCAGCCATTGTAGATTGGTGTCACGTCATAACTAAATCTATGAGCATCTGTATCTTCGTAGGTGACCACACCAACTCCCTGTTGCCAGTTCTCATAACGAGTCAAAGGTCTTCCGTCTAAGTCAACACCCCCTCGTGTTGAGGGAATAGCGCCATCAATCCTAGCAAGGCACCCTGGGGACGCTGCCATGATTGTGCGAGGGCCATCAAAGTCCTCACGTGTCTTAAAGGCTGTCTCAATCCTATGGATATGTCCATAGATAACCGATGTCTTTTCTTGGTTGAGATAAATGTGGGCGGTAGAACCAGATGACTTAACTCGATCACCGTGAATGATTCTAAGTTTCTCATTAATCCAATAATCAGCAGCAGGATATCCTGGGCGGTATTCCACACCAAACTCTTCCATCCTGCAAAGATATGGAACACTAAGAACTGGCCAAGAGTCTGGGGTGTTACCTTTGCGCAACCCATAAGCGGCTCCCGCATTTACCAACAGGTACTTTGGCATTCTTTCTTCGTGGTTCCCAGCAAGCCAAACTATGGTTGCGTTAGGTGCTGCTGCTCTCATTTCCGCACAGAACAATGTGGCCCTGTTAATGGAAGCCTGCGTTGTTTGAGCAAACGCTGGGTAAATAAGGTACTTCCCCATTTCAGGAAGGTCTAGATTGTCCCCCACACAAACAATAACTTCTGGCTTGATGTCATCGATCATCTTTAGGCAAATCTGAATAGCATCCTCATCATGTGTTGGTTCTAGTTCCCCATCACGCCCCCTGTAATACCCGATCTGAATATCAGGTACTACAACACAAGTCTTAAAGGTAGATGCCTTCTTAGTCTTGGCCGAAATCGGTGGGAGTTTTATTGCAGGACCCTGCTGAACCACTTGCCACTCAGGGCCAGTTTCCCACTTAGGACTAAACTTAAATTGCATACCAGCAAGGTCGTGGATCTCTGCTTCGCCCGCCTCATTCTTCGTGATGCTTTGGTACAACGAAACTCGTGTTATATCTCCTATCTCATTAATGTCAATGTTCTGTCTTGCCAATAAATCAGCAAGTTTCCCAAGGACTTCTTTTGCACTTTGTGGTGGTCCAACTTGTAGTTCTTGTTTAATTGACATCGCAAGCACACAACTTTCTACTATGTTTGGTTACTGATCTGATGGAGACTACATGCCCATGCTTGGTTAGCACGTCATGTAACCATTTGTACGTGTACCCACCCGTTGTTTGTACCGATTTGTATGATGAGTTCTTGTCCCTAATTTTTTCAAAAGCAGCATCAAGAGCAGTTCTATCGTCTGCACCCATTTGAGATCTAACCCTCTCGACACCGCACTGTTTAGCGGGAGCAAGGTCTACCTTTAGGTCTTCTACGAAACTACTTTTTGGCATTCTTTTTGTCCAACCTTTGTATCTCAAGGGTAAGAATTTCAATCAAACCAAATAACTCGTCAATGTCCATTTGCCCTGGGTATACCTTGCGCAAAAAGAAGATGACACGTTCAAGTTGATGTGACTTCATCCTACCACCTTTTGTTTCTCGGTTGTGTACCTTACCCTACCTTAAGTAGGGTTGTCAAGCGTTAGTGAAGCAACTAACCTTGGCCTTTGAACGCAGCAACTGCTGGAGGCAGACTGTCCCCACAAACATAGCGTAGATGCCACGGCTCAGAAGGGACAACCTCCCATGAAAAGCCAAATGTTTTAACGTTGGCAACTAACCAAGCAAGCCTCTTGGGTTCCGAAGCGGAATGAACATCAACAGCAATACCAAGGTTATGTTGACTCCGTCCTGGTGTGGCAAGCATTGCCATGCCTTTTTTTAGATACCAGGTGCTTCCTTCAAACGATTTAGTGCTTGTGCCTGCAATCGGTGCCAGTTGGTAGCGCTGTTTGAAGCCCGCCAGTTGTGATGCGTAACTGCGATAGCAGTCGCCAGATGACGTGGGTTTGAGTATGATTCCATCTGTTTTGGCTTTGGCAACCATTGCTGCCCATGCGATTGCGGCGATGTGGTGTAGTTTTCCTCCACCAACAGCGGGGACGAGTAGGTGTTCGGGCAGTTTTCCAGGGGTAACTCCTTTAAGGTCAGCAGGCAGTTTAACAGGAACTATGTAATCCCAAGCAACTTTTCTGGCTACTGGTTTCTTGGCTACTGGTTTCTTGGCTACTGGTTTCTTGGCTACAACTTTTGGCATAATTTACTTCTTTCCTTTAACATGCCAATCTATATGGCCATTTAATCTATCACCTAGTTTAGTAATTTCAACATTAGTTCGCTTAATCTCAGCATTGTTTTCATCAAGCGCAGCCACAACACGACCATGGTCTTCGTGGTTCTCATTTCTGAACACTTTCCACTCCATACGCAAATTAACGGCAAGCCACCCAAGACCACCCAGTACTGGTGCGGCGACGGCGGCGAGAATGGTGGCAGTTTCAGGACTCATTGTTCTCCTACTTGCTGTCTGCTTACATGTCTTGATGCTGAAAGTTTTACAGGAACTGCTGGGTGTTCCCTCAAGAAAGAATCTTTCCTACCAGGAGCCCCCGCACCCACTGCTCCAAAACCAGGAGATTTAGCGCGAAGTACACCCATCGCCCCGGTCTGCCTTCTTACCCCAACAGCATCATGCTCATCATAGTTAACTGCTGGCAAGATTAGTCCGCTACCACCCCTAGAAAACTGCATCTCAATGTGCGATGGGAGTGGTTTTTTCCCTAAACTGTCAATAGATGACCCAAAGTTGGTCACTGGGGTTGCGATGTCCAAGCCTTCGCTTGTTATCTCCACTGCACGATCCTTTGTTAAGCCCTCACTCCAACTAGCAACCCTAGTAACATTAGACTGCCTTGATCTAGGGGTAGGCCCAGAAAGAGCACCCTTAGCATGACGCTTCCCGTACTCACTACCCACAGCCTGTGGTAGTCCTCTTAGAGGACCTCGTTCAGTCCTTGTTTTTTGGTACTCACCACCTTGTCCACCAAAGATGTAGTCTCCAGCGTCCATCTCGTCAATGTGCAACTCTGATGTGCCATCAAGACGTAATGCTGGTAGGAATCCCTGTCTTATAGTGTTCTCAAAGTGGTTATGGGCCTCGTGAGCAAGAAGGGCCAAAGACTCAGCGGGGTGTTCAGAAAGCATTTTAGTTCGTGCTAACTGGGTAGCCGTGTGGAGCCCAAGACGCCCTGTGGTGTTTAAACACGCCGCTGCACACCCAGCAGTCTTGTCTTTGCAGCAATCCGCACTTTCAAAATTACCAGCGGGCATTGCATACATGCCCTTCTGCCTAACCCTACTCACTACAGGATCTGCACTATTGATGCCTTTGTCAAACTTAACACTAGATGACAAGAAACTTGGGTCATCCGACCCCATCATTACTTCCCCTGGACGAGTTTTGCTGGTAATGGGGTATCTTCGCCCCTGAGGGTGAGCCGTGTTCCTAGAAACATCACTAAAGAGTGCTTGTGCCTTAGGAAGGTTCACCTTCTCTATATCCCGAACGGACACTTGCGCTAAGTTGTCCTCGACCAACGTTTTCTTAGCCATTAGGTCTACATCCTACTGGTAATCATATTGGTCTATACGACCCTTGGATACGTGTATTGCCCTACGACGTAGATCTGTTTCCTTTGTAAGCCTGCCTGCCTGATCTGGGCGGGCGACATCCCTAGGGTTACTGTCCACAGCGGGCCCTTGCTTCGAGAAAGAATCATCAACAGGATCCCCACCAATAGGTGTGGTGTTGTCCGCAATAAACTGCTCCTGGCTAAGTTGTTCGTTCCCAGACAACGCCTTGTTTACTGCATAACCAGTTGGTTGGTACACCGAAGCACCCGTAGTGGATTTAAGATATGAGGTAAGCACAAAGGGATGTCGGCTCTCTCTAGCATACGGAGGGGGCGTAGTCATAACTGCTGACAAGAAGATTCCCGCCCTACTCTCATATAGGTTCGCAGGAAGCATTCCCTGTTGGGCAATCTCCGCATCCGTCGTTGGTGCGTAGGTCTGTCCCCCCACTGATGAGTTCAGCAGTGGTGTTGGGTCTACTTCGCTGCTGTTCCCGTCAGAAGAAGCACTGTCGCCAGTGTCCTCGGACATGTTTAGTCGTAGACGACTGTTGCGTTTGGACGGTTCATGTGACCACCGTCGTTGTAGGAATACTCCCACTTCGGCATGTCATCACCTGCAATTGCACCCTCAACAAACTCTGAGAGCACCGATGGGGCTTCAATCCACGAAGCAGAACCGACATGGGCGCGTTCGCGCATTGTGTCGGCGGCATGCTTGTAGAACATCTCTGGGTTGTTATGGTTCATCCGCATTGACGAGGGGGCAGTATCCGAGTAGGCACCCTTAGCAAAGTCATTAGGGACATCAGTATCGGTGGCCACTCCCTCTTCAAAACGAAGAGGTCCTTTGTTTCCAGGGATGCTCGGAGCCATATTGCGCTCGAAGATGTTCGCGTCCCGCTCTGGGAACTGTGGTGCTGGTGCTACTGTCATGAATTACTCCTCATAGATAAGGGTTTCTTTAAGAATATCACTAATTGAAGAAGGGGTTCTCGCCAACTTGTACCGTAGGCATAGTATCATGAACTGTCATGGCACATGCCAAGGCAAGGGAATCTGGGTAGTCATCAAATGCCCCCTTCTCATTTGGGGCCTCAGCCAGAAGGTATGGGCCACGATACACCTTCTCCAAGTCGTTCATTTGCTGGTTAAACCGCTTCCAGTTACGTGTTCGGCGGGCCTTAGAATGCCCAGGGATCACTAATTGCTCCCTTTGGATTAACTCAGTTAAGTGCACCCAGCGCTCGTTTTGGTTCTTTGAGTCTGAGTTCATTGGGAACACTTCGATGTCTGGCAACAATATCTTTAGGCGCTCCGCCACAGCCCCACCAACGCCTTGAGCATCCACGGCAATTCTAAACACGTCATAGTTCTTTAGAAAGTCAATAATCTCAAAGTATTGGTTTTCCCACTCCTCGTTGTTTATCTCCAACCAGTTAAGGATTCGGTGCTCGTAAAACCCAAAGGGGTCAGCATGATCCCAATCCACCCAGACAACGGTTACAACTGTGCTGTCGTTGGACCTCGCAACGTCAATTCCCACAACGACAGGTGTTCTCCACCACTGCTTAACGATAGGCATGGAGGAGTCATAGATCCGTTCCATGCGTTCCTCGGTAACAAACATTCCTTTTTCCAACATCCATCGGTTGCAATAGGACATTTGAAACTCGTCTGAATCCTCTCCGATTCTGAGTTTCTCTTTAGAGATGAATTTTCCATAGTTAGTATTGTACTTTGATGCAACTTTGTAGTCATACTCGAAATGGCAATCCCGTATGTTCCTACGCCCCTGGTTAATCCGCCTCTTGTTGTACTGGATCATTTTATAGAAGTAAGATTTGTACCTACTGGCAGTTCCTGTGAGCATGATGGTTCCGTTATTAAACGCCAGCATGGGCTTAATAGACTTAGTAATGACAAACTCATCGGCCTCCTGTGCTTCGTCAATCAGCACGAAGTGGTAAGTCTTAGACTCAATTTTGGCCTTAGGGTTACAAGTCTGCATACGGCAGAGAGACCCAGACTTCTTAAGAGAGATTATCTTTCCCTTACCCCGAGTACCACCAGAGATGGCCTTGTCATCAATCTCAGGGTCAAGTAGGAAGTCTAAAGCGTGGTCACTTGTAAGGCGATTTACTATCCTGCTAAACACCGTGTCCGCTTGGTCTTCAGTTGGCGCAAATACACCACACCAAAACCCCTTATCAAACTTGCTTAACCATGTTGGGTAAACCTTCGCAAGTTTTGGCAAGATAACCATCATTGCCGCGAGCACATTGGATAGAACTTCGGATTTGCCACTTTGACGAGTAGCAATCAAGGTAATCTCTTCACCGTCTCCTAGGACTATTGACTCAATGGTTCGATAGGCAATAGGTACTTGGTAGGGGAAAAACTCTACATTACAGAACTGCTCGGTAAACAGGACTAGTTTAGTGACTAACTGGTCTACAAACTCCGCAGAAGTCTCGTCAAGTTCTTCCCCAAACTCTTCGGGAAGCAGTTCTTGTTCGTCGTCTAGTAGTTCGGAGTCCATACCCTAAGACTACACTGATATTAAAACAGTGTTAACTGGTCTGGGTTCACTTTTGGTGGTGGGGCTAGAGCAGTAAGTTCGTCTAATAACTTTTCTACACAGTAGAGAAAGTCAGCCAGATCATTTGTGTCCGCGACTAACTTATACTCAATTCTGGTAAGCAACTTATGCTTTGGGTAAGCCCCAATTCTGAATGCTAGAAGGCGCATGAAGTCAATAGTGGCATCCATCTTAAGTTCTTCTTTTGAGCGCATTTCGTTCATGTTGTCTTCCTTTTGTCTAGTTCTTCCCATATTACGGCTAATGCTTCTATGCAGTCTGCAACCTCACTTGATGGAGCATCATGGTATCTCCAAGAGTCAAAGGTTGTTCCTAGTTGCATTATAGTGTTATCCATCCACACACACAAGGATGAATTGTCTAATTTTGCTGCCCTCTGCTGTGCCCTACTCTTAGGCAAACCAGTAAGAGTTTCTGTAGTGTCTTTCTTGAATAACTTCAATTTGTCTCCTCGTCTAGTGCCACGCTGAAATTTCCCTTGTTGTTGTGTCCATCACTCTACCCTCAACTGCTGCCAGATATCCATCATCCTCGCTTGCCACAGTTGTTTTTGAGCATACACCAAACTGAAGGATATATCTACTAAGTTTAATTTGGGGGCCCTTTCCCTTCCGCCAATAGCCCCCCAACTCATGCACCCACCCAATACATACCCTAGGTGTTGTTGGTTTAGCAGTATCCCTAACAATCCAATAAAACTTGTAGAACCCGTACACAATGTTCAAGCCCATGTGCGTATACTACAACGTTACTCAAACGTAGGTTTACGTCCCAGTCCAGGTCGTGAGCGTGGTGGGATAGCCCCACCAGTGTATGGATCAAGGTTAGACTTTTTGCGGCCAGTAGAAGGCATATTCTTATCTGTCATATCATCTACCCCACTAGGACCAAACGGTTGCGGAGCCTGATTTAGTACAGTTCCACCTTGTAATCTCTTACCAAGTTCTGTACCTTCTCCGCCCGCGAAGTAAACCCCACCTTCGTTACCACTGGCTCTGTAGTACCCGTACTTCTCTAAACCATTTCTAGGACCAATTGTTTTGCCCTTAGACAAGGCATCATAAAAGTGAACTGCGGCGTAAACAGGAACACTGTGGTAGACATATTGATGACTTGCTCGACGGAATGTGACATACATCTTACCCATCCCACTTCCAGCGTCAAAGAAGTATTGGGCAGTAGTTACTCTGGTGCTGTCAGTTCCCGCAGTGTTTTCACCAAGGTGTGCTGGGTTCTTATCCCTTACCCCTTGAATGTCCCGCGCAGACTGTGGGCTTTTAGCATGCCAGGCGTCAAAGGCGTCAAAGGCAGAACCACGTCCACCATCCCCAGGAGGGGCATTTCCAGCATCCCTATCGGCCTGTGTTTGGGTAGTTAGTTCCCCACCAACCCCACCACCCGCAAGGTTGTGCTTGACGCGGTCACGCCCTGCGGAGCCAAGCCCTCGTGATTTAGCCATGAATATGCTCCTAGGGGTAGGTTACTACTATATCTTGATTTGCGGGGCTCTGAGAGGCTCCTAGAGGCCTATGTGGGGCGTTTAAACTCATAGTGGAGTCTACCACTTGGCTATTGGGCACACTGCCGACGGTATACGTGTCTTAAGCCTCATGAAACACCCACATTCTTTGCACGTTCCAGTCGGCTTAAAGAAACGTGGGCAGTCCTGACAGATGGCCCAACGCTCGCTTTGGTTTAGTTTTACGGAATCAGGCATGGGGTTGGTTGTCCCGTTGGTGTATGTATTGCGCCCAACTGGAGTTCCTAAATTGTAAGAACTGTTGAGCGGCATTAACATATGCATACATCTTTGCAGGCATCATGTGCATGTTTGCCGAAAAGCCCTCCAAAAAAGCAGTCATTGCCGCCTGTGCTTCAGTGGCGATGTGCTTCTCCATCTGGTTTAGGAAGTCATCGCCCTCTTCGGCTAAGGCAATCATGTCTTGTGTATCCACAATCACCACATGACCACCAGGAATGTTTATTACCGGGCCATTGGATGTTGATATTAACGTGTATTCCATTATTTCTCCTTGTTGTTAATATGGTGCGTATGAGTAGTTATCCACCGTTGTTGCTGCTGTTGCAGTAACTGATGATAGCGCAACTCCCTGCTTCTTGGCGCGTTTAGCCCCTGCTTCTGTAATGTTAATTGTCATAGTACCAGTGGCGTTGTCCATTGGGGCCGTAATAGAGATACCAGTTCCATTGGTAATTGCCCGCACATAAGAAGCCCTTGCTGAAGATGATGTGGTAGAAATTGTGTTGCTGGTGGACACAGTAGACACCGTTCCAGCCACTGCCTTCTTCAGTGTAATTACATGGTTGTAATTTGTAGTTGATGTAGCGGAGTAGTTAGATGGGTAGACACAATTCGCCCCACTAACTGACCCACCACTTGGGCAAGAGTATGCAACTGTGGCAGTGGCACCATAGTTGCAAGCATAGGGCTCGCAAGAGTAGGTTGCTGTCCACGAGTTACATGGACCCTGTAACCACCCACAGCACTGGTCTTGGTTAGTAATTGGTTGATATAGGGCGTAACAACCATACCCTTCTACCCCGTATGTACCGAGGAATCCGCCTGGGCCACCATACGCAGGGTCACATGTACTACCCACAGAGAAGTCGAATGCCCACCACCCACGATATATGTTGTAGTAGCAGGTTATAGTACTACCTCCTAGAACATAAGCCTGCGCATTAGGCCTCCAACAGTTCGCACACCCACAATCACCTTGTGCATAACCATTACACTCACCACCACAGGTGTTCCAGCAGGTTCTAACGCAAGTTCCAGCACCATCGCTGGTTCCTCCGCTTGGGCAAGAATAAGATGTTGAAGCAGTAGCAGCATATGTGCTTGGGTACACACAGTTGGTGCCACTAAGAGTTCCACCGCTTGGACAGGAATACCCAACAGATGATGTCATGTCTGTAACGGCGGCATACCAGTTGTCAGAGTCATGGGCCCAGAAAGCAACGCCCCATCCAAAACCAGACGCACCCTTCCCAACTTGTACATCAGCATTATATGTGTTTGTTCGTACTACAGCCATTGGGTTAGACGATGGTGCTGTACCTGTTGAAAGGCTATTGGACAAAATTGTCCAGTCTCCAGTAAGTTCTTGCCACCTAATAGCAGATGTGGTTATATCCGAACTATCCGCCCTAGTAAAATCGTCGGTAAATGCAGACCTTATTGCTTTACCTGCTGAGTCTATAACCCCAGTAATCATGGGCTAGAGGCTTATGTTTCCGACAAGCACCCAACTATTAGCAGCGCGTTTAATCAACGTAGCCGCAGCCCATATGCCAGTAAGTTTTCTTTGTGTGTCATGACTATTGAGAGTGACACCCCCCGCATGAGCAATAGACACCTGGCCAGTTCCCGTTTGAAGGAGATCAACCCTGTCCCCAATGTTAAAAGACCCTGTAGTGTCGGCTGGGACGGTAACGGTTATGCTACTGGAATTGTTTAACTCAACAACCTTTCCCAAGTCATTGTAGACAAGGGTGTAGGTGGTCCCAACTTGGGCGTTAATCGTTGAGTTAAAGCCCACTAAGTTTCGTGAGGAACTATTTTCGCTAAGGCGTCTAATCACGAAAGTTCTACCCCAAACAGCGAGAAGGAGAGGTTGCCGTTGGATGCGTAGATAGACACTATACCCGTAGCAGCCAGAGTGACACCTAGGGACAAGGTAACCGTGTCATTGCCCATAATGGCAGCGTCGTAGATGACATAGTGCAGGTTGTCCAAAGAAGCCCCTGCTGGACGTACAGACACCCTGTAAGTAGCCGAGGTTGAACCTCTGTTGCACACCGACAACGTCGAAGATACGATTGATTTCCCGCCCCCTACAGTCAGCAAATCAGTACTGGTTGTTGCAGATGGGGCGGATTGCGCGAGAACTTTGTACGCCTGTGGCATATTACTCCTTAAAGTCTGTAGTGTGCCTAGTTTATACTAGGTTGAGTCCCCTTGTGTGAGGGATATAGACAAGTGTACCGCTACCACAACACCCGTAATTACTAGCGCCTGCTTGAATGTTGGGCCCGACAAGGTGATTAGAACCATGGCGGTACCAGCCCATGTCCAAGAGTTCTCTAGGATGTAGTTGGCGAGACGCTTCATTTACGTCTAATTTTACCAGACGGCATAGCGACGAGTACCGCACCTATGGCTACGAGTGTCCGACGTTGACCGACAGGAATGTTTGACCCTGTTGGCACATAATCGTCAAAACCTGATTTGAATATGTCCACTTCCTTTTCAAACGCCTCTTTAACATTTGTTGGGGCGGTTACCAAGGATTCGGTGATAGCAACAATGTCTTGAGTAGTAAGGGTGCTTTCATCAATGGCTTGGAAGACTGCTGCTATTTGGGCGGCTGGTAGTTCGGCAAGGTTCGGGTTATTGATAAGGGCTACGGCTTCGGCTGGGGTTACTGTCTGGCCTTCAGTCACAGCAAGCGCCGCCACTACGGCGGGGGAAGTGGTGGTCGTAGGGGGTATCTCAACGGATACGGGCGTTGTTGAAGTGTTTACCAATAGTGGTAAAGTTTCCGTGGTTGTCGTTAATAGTACCGAGGTCGGTACTATTGTGACAGGTGGCTTAGGTATAGTAGAAGTTGTATCTATTGGAATCGGAGGAGGCTCGGATGTTGTCGTTGTTGGGACTTCTGTCGTTGTTGTGGTCGTTGTTGTGGTTGGGGGGACTGTTTCTACTGTGGTTGTTGTGGCGACCGGAGTTGTGGTTGTTTCTGGGGGTAATGATGTTGTCTCTGTCGTTGTGGATGTTGAAGTCGTAGTCTCGGGGGGCTGAGTAGTTGTAGTAGTTGTTTCAGGGACAGTCGTAGTAGTCTCAGGAACGGTAGTAGATGTAGTAGTTGTTGTAATTGTAGTCGGAGGGCTAACAGGTACTACATCTAGCGCACTTACAGTAAATTGCGTCCCGTAACAACCAGCCCATCCGACACTATCTTTACCCGAAATGTTGATTGTCACGACCTCGTCATTGGTTGTCGTTTCAATAGGACCAATGCTCCCTGATTGACCGCTTATAGATGAGATAAACGAGCCCGAACTCAAACTTTGGTCGGCATCGGCAAGCGTGACTGTCGCTGTCGCCCCCGAGGCATCACTACGGTTTTGGGACGACCATGTAAAAGATACCGTAGACGGGGTAGAGATGGTGACTGTCTGAGCCACCGTTTTCAAGACGTATGAGAAAGATAATGCGTTGACTGTCCATGTGCCAATGTTCGCCTCTCCACCCGCGCAGGCGTCATTGCCCGTGCCGGTGAATCTCGCACCGTCCCAACCGCCACCATCAAAGGCGAAGTTGGGGTTAACTAGTGCATCAGCCGCGTGTGCCTGCTGTGGCAATATCGCAAAGAATATGGCTGGCGCAATAATCATCCAGCGAGTGTTCGGTTTTTTGCGCATCGTAACAATTATCCCACAACAAAAATACTGGTCTCATTTTATGGACACGGAGACATCTAGGTATTATCGCCCGTAAATGTGGGCATTAACCTGATTATCATAAGCATCAACCATAATGTGAGCGATAGCACCCATAGTCATAATGTGTACGGACGCACTCATGACACAGTGGGCAGTTTGGGGCGGTTTGAGTGAGCAGTATGTGGCGGTTCCGTTGAGCAGTTTGTAGCCACAATCAACTCAAGACGACATAGAACTGACGCAACGGTTGCTTTTCAGCCCATTTTTAGTGACATTTCGGTACTGTATTTGGCGTGATGGTTGCTTTCAGAGCCGTTGGACGGCTTTGGTCGCGGTAAAAGTTACAAACGCACCCATAGGGGCAGTAGTCGCGTTTAACAATGTGCGAGGTTATTGCTACGGAAACCTCTCACGCCCGTTGTGTTTTTTGGGTTTAGGCGGGGAACCACTCTCCAACTACATCACTTTTAGATACCATGCGCAAGCGTTCGCCATTCACCGACGACCGAACGCTGATTCAAACTGTCAGAAGGAAGGGGGTCGAATCTACCAACCCTACGTTCCTCATGGTGGCATGCCCGTTTAGGGGTACATTCTTCAGGGTGCTACAGGCTGTGACCGTTGGTTTAAATACTGAACTCCGTGCGAAATACTGCACAAGTGATAACTATTCCGCACATGTTGTCATTTAAGCAACAACTGATAATGCTTTAGCGTTTTAGGGCGATTTTCGCCATAATACTGGCAGTTCAGTTATCGACAAAATGTAGACAACTGAAACCCGACCCCTCGCGTTGCGCACGTAGAGGCCCTCGAATTGCGTGTTTCAGGTTCCACAATCTGGGGTGTAAAAGTCCCGCAAACTGGGGTATAGATGTCCTGCAAACTTGCGTATTGCCCCTCCAATCTCGAATTGTTAGACCCTCCAGTTGCGAATAACTTCCGAGTAGACTTCTTAGTACTGTCTCAGTCCCTCTGAGACAGTTAGTAACTTGGGCCAAATCCCGCCAGTTACCACGCCAGTATGGCGGGATTGTGCCAACCTGTGCCAAACCATATGGTTTAAGATACTTTTTATTTTTGTATGGTATAAGCATCACAAAGTCTAGTAATACAAACTTGAATCCGCATTAATACCTCAGTGAAATGATATATAGCAGTGCGACGTTGATGTATTAGGAATTGCCATATAGTTGCCCAAAAGAAACGTGGCGTTTAGTTTGGGTATATTGGTGGATTCAATAGATACATTATTCTTATCTAAACGCTATACCTGATTGTATATATATATATTGGGGCGCTACACTACCATCGGCCCGCTCACTAGGCTCCAATTCGTCCGTTTCGGGCTTGTCTACTCGACGGTAGTCTACTGCAAAGTAGGTAAAGGAATCCATTTCGGGCTGCTCTACGCTACCTTTTCGGGCTGGCATGCCAACCCCTAATTAGTGACTATGCGGGGAAGTAGGGGTCTAAGTGACAGTTGATTAGGAAGTGTGTCAAAATGTTGCTACAGTTTGCTATTCAGGACCCAATCTAAACATCTGGGTATAGTATTGGCGCAATAAGGTTAACCCTATTTACACTTATACACGTTCGACGTACCCTGTTAGCGGATAAGACGTGTCACTGACAACGACCTTACACCTTACACCCCAGACCTTACACCCTACACAAAGCGGCAATTAGTAAATTGTCATAAACCCGTTGTGTTTCTTGGGTTTGGGCTGGATAAACGCTACTGTACTTTGGATGTTCCTAGACCCCCCCCTCTTTGTTACATTTTTGCCTCTAGACCCCCCCCTCTTTTGGAGCATATTAGAATAACGCGGCGGCGATTCTATATCTATATGAGATGGAATCGCCACTCTCATATGGCTGTAGGGTGCTCTCACTAAAGAGGAGGGTACCCCTAATAGAATGGGATTAGCATCTAAATGGGAGGGAATTGGGTTGGGGTGGCGGGGTCTAGACCGTGGCCCATAAAGAGCCCCGCACCCCGCCACCCGCCGTAGACGCATTAGGACTCGAACCCAAACCCTACCGATACTCGGAGAGGCAAACCTGCTATGCGCCTTGTCCCGCCACCATATCAGGTTTCAAACAAAACCGCCCGCCCTAGGAAACCTAGCGACGGACAGTTGAATCGCGTAGCCTAAGCACCGCGAGGGGTAACTTTAGTGTATCACTGTTACAGCGCGGCAGTAGCGACATGCCAAAAGTGATTTACGCCAAAACTCTAGTCCCGACTTATGCCAATTACTCAACCAAGTTTTTGTTAATTTCTTCAAGAATTGCGGTTTTCAATGATGACCGTTCAAATCTATCATAACGGGGCCAAAGTTTGCTTCTTGGGCTTGGAGGGGTGGCATGGATAATAGAGGACATAATACCCTTTAGTTTATCTGTCATTTCATATCTTTTAATAACAATATCCCTATCAGTGTGAAAATCCCAATACATCAATGGGTCTTGAGATGGAACATGAAGCCTTGTGTTTCCCTCCCATAAATTAAATTCAGTAACGATTGGTCTATACCATCTCCCAATATCATACGCCCCTGGGAGAATAGCCCCATACTGCAGATGCTCCGCTCGATGGAAATAAGGAGAACTCATCGCCATTAGCAGTGGTTCATCAGCGAACAAACCATACCCCACATCATATTCAATTAAGAGATTCCCCTTTAATGAAGGAGGGTGTGAATATTTAACAGCAGCATTTGCACCTTCTGTGTTTAAATACTCTGTGTACGGATGGTTGCTTTCATCAAAGCGAACTTGTAAATCAGTATTTACCATATTGCGAACCATATACATGTTTTTAAACTTCTCAGTTAGCACGGGGCACCGAAAGAAACTGTCATCTGTTTGGGTTTCGCGCCTAGAAGCCAACTCTTCCAGAACATTCACAGGGTCGGTGTAACCACATTCGAGATTTGTCCCGTCTGTCACGCTATCCACATTCAGCCAATGACACCAGTAAACGGTTATTGGATTATCTTTCGTTTTCATATTGGCATCAAACCAAGATTCATTCGGTTATCACTTATATTGCCATAGTCTTTTGTCTCATCTGTCACATCAAATCCCAATGTTATTCTATAACCGGAGTAAGGCTCCAGGACCTGAACCTTATGAGCCTCCCCTCCTGTTCCAAAATACATGTTGCCGACTTCGTTTTTAATTTTGAATGATTCAAATATGGTTTCTGTTTTCTTTGGGTCAATACAGATATAGCCAGACCATTTCACGGAATGGATATGCCAGTCAAGAACTTGACTTTGTGTGTGCATATTTAACCATGCCTGCGCCCACAGGGGTCTTCCATCTGGGATAACTGTCCTGACGAATCTTTTTACCTCACTTAAGAGATTGTACATATGTAAATCCCGCTCGACTAACGAAAATATGTTGTATGTCCAGTATGAACTATTAAAATTCCTATGACCATAAGTCTTTTCAAAAATATCCGCTTGAGCATTTATGGCTAATAAAAGTTGCTCTTGATTTTCTACAATCGTTTTTGATTTCACCAACCTCCCATCCGCGAGGACGGGCAAATTGTCTGAATTTATTGAGTGCAGTCTTTCCATTAAATTTGATGTGTAATTCATAAAAAAATGAGGTTATGCAAAACCACAAGCAATAGTGGCGCCTACCACTTCCCTATTGGACAAACCGCGCTAGGTATGCGGGTCTTAAGGCGCATAAAACACCCGCACTCCTTGCATGTCCCTGTTGGCTTGAATAACCTGGGGCAGTCCTGACAGATAACCCACCGCTCGGCATGGGTTAATGCTGATGGACTAGGCAACATGATCATGTTCATCACCAGTCGGAGGGTGGTCTCTGATGTAGATGTATTGTGCAAAAATCTGATTCTTGAATTGCAAGAATTGCTGAATTGCATTTGTGTACGCATAAATTTTTGTGGGTGTCATGTTTATGTTTGACGAAAATCCTTCCAGAACCTCAGCCACTGCCGCCTGTGTTTCAGTAACAATGTGATTTTCTAGTTGGTTTAGAAAGTCAACATTCTCTTCAGCTATGGTAATCATATCTTGTGCATCTGTGACGACCACATGCTTTGCGTCAGTATTTATTACTGGCCCATTAGATGTTGTTACTATTGTGTATTCCATTATTTCTCCTTAGTTCTAGTTTAACGAATATTTTTTCACTATAGCATATTTTAACTCGTGCGTCAAAACCAATTCTCAAGAAGCGGTTGCCGCATAGTTTGCTGGGTAATAGCAGCTTGGTGCAGACCCCGTTGTTGGAGCCGCACAAGCGTTCCAGTAGGTGGTATTAACACAAGAGGAACTCGCTGTTGCACCAGTACAGCAACTACCTCCGCAGGGATTCCACCCCCAGTGGTGGTTACAGGGGCCAGGGCCATCGCCACCGAGTCCCGCAACGCATGTGGTACCACTGAGGCCTCCACCGACTGGGCAACTATACGTAGTAGTGCAGCTGCTTACGGTGTATGTGCCAAAGTTGATTGGGCTCCCTGGATAGTTACAGGTTGTACCTGATAATGTCATATAGCCCGAGTTAACTGGGCATGTGTATGTAAATGCCGCACCGCTTCCATTAGATGTCCCTGATGTAAGCCAACCATTTTTACTTACATACACCGAAATTGTAGCGCTTTGGCTATGACTCAGCCCAGAAACAGTAATGGTAGAGCCAGACCGACCAATTGAACCAGCAGTAGTCGAGAGATTATAGGTTGCCGTAGAATCATAATTTTCAATGACGGAAGTGAATAAATTAGTGCCTTTCGTCCGCGCTCCAAGTACTGCATCATTTAACTTGGATGCATTCGCCCACATCCACCCCGCCTGTCTTGCTGATGTCGTGGTTATAAATGGCATTTTAGTAGCCTAAGTTTGAACTTCCAAACACCGTCCACGCAGAAGCCCTGCGTATGAAGGTAAATGAAAAGACATCTATTTTGCCAGCAGATGAAGTTGGTGTTGGTGCGGCGCCGTTTGCCCACTTGATTGTCTGTCCAACGCCAGCCACCTGCACCGCACTGGGGATGTATCCGGTTGCTCCCTGCGTCACAAATACCACAACGGTCAACGTCTTGTCGTCATCCGTGGGTGCATTTGTCACATTCAAAGTGAAGTTTGCTGTTGGCGCGCTTGCTTGGAAATGGACATCATTTGTTGCATAGTTGGCGGTCATCACGCTTGCCGAGATTGATGAACTAAGGATGACCTGTCGCACGGTCGAGGCATCAAATCTGCCGGTTACCACTATAGCGTCCGCGCCAACAGTGCCGGTAAATGTTGGGTTGGCGAGGTTTGCTTTCAAGTTATCCGCAGTTGTCACGAATGCTGTTGTAGCAAGTTGAGTCGTTGAGGTTGCCGCTGTCGCCGTTGGCGCAGTGGGAACACCAGTGAACGTAGGGGAAGCAATATTTGACTTCAAATCCAGTGCCGTCTGACCAGCAGTAGAAACAGGCTTAGCAGCATCTGTCGTGTTATCTACTGAACCCAACCCCACATGCGTTGCAGTAATCCCTGTTGGTGTACCGGTGAAGGCAGGAGAAGCGAGTGGGGCTTTCTCCGCCAAACTGTTCGTAACCGTAGTAGCGAACGCCGCATCGTCACCCAACGCCGCCGCCAACTCATTAAGAGTATCTAATGCGGCTGGGGCACTATCAACAAGCGCGGCAACCTCGGCTCTAACAAATGCCGTAGTAGCGAGTTGAGTTGTATCGGTACCCGCTATCGCGGTCGGAGCCTTTGGTTCGCCCGTGAACACTGGGTCGGCCAAGTCGGACTTCAAATCAAGTGATGCCTGCCCTGCGGTGCTTACGGGTTTATTTGCGTCGGCGGTGTTGTTGACGTTGTTGAGACCAACCATTGCTTTCGTAATGCCAGAAACGGTGCCCGTGAATACCGGGTCGGCTATCGGTGCTCTTGTGTCTATCTGCGTTTGGATAGCGGAAGTTACTCCATCCAAATAACCGATTTCAGTGTCACTAACATTAGTGACCCTTGCCTGCATCACGGCAGTGTCAACAGCAACCGTTGGTGTTGCACCCTCACCGGAGTTGTTGGATAGCGATATGCCAGTGCCCGCGACGAGGCTCTCAACATACGCACCAATAGTGTCCGTTGAAAGGTTTACGGCATCGTTAATCCATACTGAACCGTTCCAGCGAAGAAAGTCCCCGTCGGTGGCAGAGGCAATAGTGACGTCGCCAAGGTCATTGATTGATGCATCGGGAAGGTTGGTGTTGGAATACGACAATGATGTCCACGCCGTGGAACCGTTGCCAATTTTGAATTTGCCAGTATTTGACTCGTAGCCGATTTCGCCAGATGCGAGAGTTGGGTTGCCGGACGTCCAAAGTGCCGCTGTATCCCGTCGGAGTAAAATTCTTTTAAACGCCATTAAGCACTTCCTCCGTCGATAGTTAACGCATCATCCGTTATCGCCGTGGTAGCGGAACCACCCTCTATGACGGCGTGCGCCCTAGACCTAGCCCATACCACACTGGTCCACGACCATAGTTTTCCGCCCGCCACAAATTTGTCATCTGTTGACGGGGATGCGGGAAAGGTTATGGCCATAACCCTCTAATTATGACACATAAACCGAAATCGGAATCGCAGGGCTCGGCTATTTGTTCTAATTATTGTCTGTCGCAATGAAGACGCCACCAGTTGTCGGAACATTAGGAAAATCTATAGCAGCCATTATGAAATCACCAAACTTCCGCTTCCTGTAAATGTTCTAACTGTGTAAGAACCATCTGTTGTAGCAGTACCACCAGTGATGGTTGCTTCAGAAGCATCGGATGTCAGGTAACGAACGATGACGATACCGGAACCACCGGCACCGCCAACTGCCGAAGTGTCGTTTTGGTATGTTGCACCACCACCGCCACCACCCGTGTTTGCTGTGCCTGCTGTGCCAGAATTGTTTCCACCTCCAGTACCCCCATCGCCACCTCCGCCAGCACCACCAAGCGTACGCGTGCTATTTGTCCCGGTATGTGTTCCAGCACCACCGCCACCTGCACGATAGGTCGATGTGCCATTTATTGATGATTGTATTCCTATCCCCGCTGCGCCGCTCGTAGTATTATTACCCGCGGCACCAGCACTACCAGCACCACCACCACCACCACCACCGTACTTTGGGGCGAATCCGCTTGTTAATCCCCCAGCAAAACCTTGATTGCTAGTACCCTGTGCTCCAATTCCACCATTGCCACCAGCCCCCCCGCCAGACCCCCCCACAGCGCCGCTGAGACCGCCCGTACCGCCCAGTCCTCCTCCGGTAGCACTTATCCCCCCGAATGACGAAGTTGTTCCATTCGCACCGTTTGTGGTGGCACCACCAGCACCTCCCGTCCCAATAACTACCGAGTATGTTCCTGGTGTCATAGTAAGTGGAGATTCTGCGCTACTTAATCTTCCACTATTTTCTGTACTTACTGAACTTCGGTACCCTCCAGCACCACCACCGCCAGCACTGTAATAACCACCGCCACCGCCACCGCCTGCGACAACAAGATACTCAACAGAAAGACTTGCTGTCGTAAAGGATACTGCCGACGATTCCGATGAGCCAGTACCTAAAGCGTTGACCGCTTTTAATTTTACGGAATAAGTTGTACCAAAAACCAAACCGGAAATAGTTATTGGGCTAGAAGCGTCTGCTGGTGAGAGTGCTGTGAAGCCGGTCCATGTAGAACCGGCGTTCGTAGACAAGTCGTATTGATAGTTGGTGATTGCCGAACCACCGTCTGTCCCTGGAGTAAATGTAAGAGTAACGGTGCTTGTAGTTGGGGAACCAGACACTGCCACGGATGTTGGTGCTCCCGTTGGGACAGTGGTGATTGCGACAACCCACGCCGAACCATCCCATAATGTAAGGGAACTTGTATCCGTCAAGTACGCAAACTGTCCGGTAAAGGGGCTGGGAATAACTGTGTCCCTATTCGCGGTCGTCGTTACAGTAATTCCGCTCAAACCAGAACCCAATTTAGCCTGAGTTACCGCACCGTCTAAAATCTTTACTTCCGTAACAGCGTCTGATGCTATCTTTGCCGCCGTGACAGCGGCGTTTGTAATTGTTGTAGCGTTCCCGACAGAAGTGATGGGACCCGTTAATGCCGGTGCGGGAGCATTGGCGAGAACAAATGCTGTCGTGGCAAGTTGTGTCGTATCTGTTGCGAGTGCCGCTGTCGGCGCGACAGGGACACCAGTGAGCGCGGGTGAAGCGAGAGGCGCTTTCAGTCCTAAACTGTTAGTAACTGTTGTTGCAAAATTCGGGTCACTACCTAATGCTAAAGCGAGTTCGTTAAGAGTATCTAATGACGACGGTGAACTATCAACGAGTGAAGCAACTTCCGTTCTTACGAAAGCCGTAGTAGATAATTGCGTCGTGTTGGTTCCCGACACCGCTGTTGGTGCAGTAGGCGTGCCCGTCAAATCGGGTGAGGCAAGTGGTGCTTTCAACCCAAGCGCTGCAACCAGCCCAGTCACTTGCGCTTGCGCAACATCACCGAATGATAAATCGCCAAGACCGTCTGTCTTGAGAACTTGACCAGAAGTACCGTCAACACCAACGGCAGAAACTATAGATGCTTCGGTTGTTCCAACGATTGTTTGAAACGATAGCGCACCTGCACCGTCGGTAACAATTGCCTGACCGCTTGTTCCGTCCCCGCCAATTCCTGTAATAATTACTGCATCTGTAAGAGTCGCGGATTTTGCGTTTAGTTGAGTTTGAATAGCGGAAGTTACGCCATCAACGTAACCAAGTTCGGTTGATGAAACCGAACCAATGGATGTTCCCGAAGGCATGGTCACGGTTCCAGTAAAAGTTGGCGACGCAACGGGGGCATAGGTTGTGTCTAGTTTGACTGCCGTTACCGCTCCATCGGTTAATTGGGCAGTAGAAATTGTGCCATCAGGGATGGAAACATTTCTTAACGCCCA